>Ga0066256_1000395_pt1 | contig 133674 bp, 120 predicted proteins | sample ThiBio_1000_biof_FD_87107 | JGI IMG/M metagenome (GOLD analysis project Ga0066256, IMG submission 87107) | Wastewater bioreactor microbial communities from Cape Town, South Africa - Thiocy_expt_1000_biof (version 2) | ecosystem: Engineered > Bioreactor > Thiocyanate-remediating >...
CCCCCGCGCGGGGGCCGGGTCCGCTGCGGCGGTGCGCGGGGGGGGGGCCGCCTGCGCCACCCCCGGGGACGGGGCGGGGGACCCCGCCCCCGACCCCGCCCTCCCCGTGGAGGGGGCCCGCGCCGGCGCTCCCCCCCGCCGCAACGTAGGCTGAGGCGGGGGCCGACCGTGACGACTCCAGCCACAGCCGGGGGGCTGACGACCGAGGGGACTCTCGCGCTGGTGGTGGAGCGACTCAACGACCTGCGCGAGCAGCAGAAGGCCGACACGGCGACCCTGACGGCAGCGATCGAGTCGCTCCGCTCGGAGATGACCGCCCAGCGCGAGTCGTACGTGCTCCGCTCGGAGTGGACCCAGCGCAACGCGCAGGTCGACGAGCGCACCGCGGGGCTCGGGCGGGAGATCGGCACCCTGCGCACCGCGCACGCGGCCGACATCGCCGCGATCCGGGGCGAGATGGACGCCGCCGAGCGAGCCCGCCGGGTCCCGTGGACAGCGGTCGGCAGCCTCGTGATCGCCGCCGCATCCCTCCTGATCGTGCTCCTCCGACTGCCCCTCTGACGCTCCACTCCTACTCATCTTCTGGTCGACCCCGAACTAGAAGATGCGCCGCCAGCTTCCAACCACAGCGCCCAGTGAGTTGGAAGTTCCGGCGCACGCTCCAACCGCGCTTGCCCACAAGCCCAACCCTGACCTAGGAGACTCCCGTGCTCATCGACATCCTCCCGGCCGGTGTCCGCCAGCCGATCTACATGGTCTACGCCGTCCTCGGTGTGGTCCTCGGCTCCATCGACATCGCGACCGACGCGGCCTGGGTCGCGACGGCCCTGGCGATCTACGCCTACGTGGGTGCCGCCGTCGGCCTCGTCGCCGCCGCGAACGTCCCCGCGACCATCACCGCCCTGGAGCCGTCCGTCGAGCTGACCGACGTGCAGCTCGAGTCCCTGTCGATGGTCGCGGCCGCGCTCCCCGAGGGTGATGTCGCCCGGTACGCCCTGGAGCGGCTCGGCATCCACCCGCCCCGCGACACGCTCCCGTCCTCCGTGGGCGACTGATGGCCACCCCCGTGGCGCAGCGGGACGGCCTGACCGAGTGGATGTGCGACGTCTGCGAGACGGTCTACCGGTCCCGCTCCGCTGCCCTCGCCTGCTGCGCCGACGACGGCTAGCCTCGAAGCGTCGGGTGCCGCCGCCCCCTGCGGCATCCGACCCCAGCACACGACGACGCCCCCACCACCTCATCGCGAGGTGGTGGGGGCGTCGTCGTTATCGTCCGAGTCGCTGGTAGATCGATGTCAGACCCCCGGCGCACACTCACCCCATGACCCGCGAACACGAACCCCTCGCCCCCCTGAACGCACGCAACCCGCCGGCGGACCGTGAGCTGCGGGAGTACCCAGGCTCTCGCGACCCGCTCGTGGTCGCCCGACTCGTGTGGCCCGGCAGGATCGAGGTCCGTCCCGGCCGCGCGGTCCGACGCACCGAGTCCCTGGTCCTCGTGGAGTGGGAGACCCGCACCGGCCGCAAGCGCAACTCCTGGCTCCCGCGCGCCGACGTCGCGCGAGCTGTCCGGTTTCGCCGACGAGCTGACCGGGATGCGTGGCCGGCTGAGCTCGTCGACCCGAAAGGAGGACCAGGACATGCCCGACGACGACACGACGCCGCGTGAGACGGACGAGCCCGCCCGCGAGCCCGTCCCGCCGTGGGACAGCGTCCGCGGCGTCCCGCTCCAGGCGCGCATCGACGAGCACGTCACCACCCCCGACCGGCCCGTCCCGGTCCGGGTCTGGATCGACGCCGGCCGCACGGCCTGGCAGCACTGCGACGGCCTCGCCGTCGCCTGGACCAAGACCCAGGTCCAGGTGACCTACATCGACACGCACGGCCGCCAGGGCACCGGCTGGGTATGGGCCAACGCCGTCACGAGGAAGTGAGAGCGGGGAGAACCCGACAGCGCCAGCCAGGGCGTCACGGGGCCTTTGTCCGCTCGGCTACACCCCTGGCTACACCTGTCCCCCAGGATCGGTGCCCCCGGCGCGAATCGAACGCGCGACCTACCGCTTAGGAGGCGGTTGCTCTATCCCCTGAGCTACGAGGGCGGGCCCGGTCGAGTCTAGTCCCGATGCGTCGCGGCCCGGGACGGCCAGGGCGCGGGCCGCGCTCCGCCGCCTCAGCCCTCCCAGGGGAAGGTGCCGGGGACGGAGCCCTCCTCGCGCTGGATCCGCGCGGGCACGACGAGCACGGGGCACGCGGCGTGGTGGAGCACGGACTGGCTCGTCGAGCCGAGCAGCATGCCGGCGAAGCCGCCGCGGCCGCGCGAGCCGACCACGACGAGGTCGACCGCCGTCGAGAACTCGATGAGCAGCGCGGCGCCCGACCCGTCGAGCACCCTCGAGGTGATCGCGAGGTCGTGGCCGGACGCGGCGCGCACCTCCTCGACCACCACCTTGAGGCCGGCCTCGACGTCGGCCAGGAGCTGCGCGCGGTCGACGTTCGCGGGCAGCCAGGGCAGCACGCCCGAGCCGGTCGCGAGCGGAACGCCTCCGACGACGACCAGCTCCGCGTCCCACAGCACGGCCTCCTCGATCGCCGCGGCGAGCGCGATGCGGGCCGACGGCGAGCCGTCGACGCCGACGACGATCCGGCGCGGCGCCGTCACCGGGGTGCGCTGGGCGTCGTCCCTCCCCTTGACGGGGACGACGACGACCGGGCAGTGCGCGTGCGCCGGGACCGCCGTCGAGACCGTGCCGAGCAGCCGGTCCGTGAACCCCCCGCCGCCGCGGGTCCCGATGACCACGAGCCCCGCCTCGGAGGTGGCGTCGATGAGCGCTCCGGCCGGGTCGCCCGTCTCCAGCCGGCCGGTCACCTCGACGCCGCGGTCGCTCACCTGCGCGACGGCCTCGTCGAGGGCGGCCTGGGCGCTGGCGCGGATCGCGGTGTCGTCGAGGGCCGCGTAGCCGCCGTCGAGGGAGGCCGCCGTGAACGACGGCAGGGAGTAGGAGCAGATGACATCGAGCCCCCAGCCCCGCCGGGCGGCCTCCTGGAGGGCCCACTCGAGAGCGACCTCGCTCGATGCCGAGCCGTCGACCCCGACCGCAACCCGTGTCGCGTGTGTCATCCGAACCACCTCCGCGTGCCTGGCCAGCAGTTCCCGGAGTGCGGTGAGGAGCACAGCTCCCGTTTACCCTCCGGTGACCTCGACCTTAACCCGTGCGGACCCCGAGCGGGAGTGGAAGCGCGGTCCTCGACCCGGTCCGAGGGACGCGCGACCGGCGCCACGCCCGCCGACGTACCCGCGGACGGGAGGACGAAGGGCCCCGGACCGTGATGGTCCGGGGCCCTTCGTAGAGGAACGGTGCGGTCAGAGAACGCGGATGAAGACCGGGTTGCTCATGTAGACCGGGCCGGCGGCGAGCGGCGTGCTCGGGTTGCGGGCCGCGATGTGCTGGCCGTCACCGAGGTAGATGCCGACGTGGCCGGGGGCCCAGATGAGGTCGCCGGCGCGGGCCTCGGAGGCCGACACGACGTAGCCGGCGTTGCGCTGCGCGCCCGACGTGCGGGGCAGGCTGATGCCGAACTGGCCGTAGACGTACTGGGTGAAGCCGGAGCAGTCGAACCCGCCCGGGCTCGCGCCGCCCGACACGTACGGCGTGCCGATGTACTTGTACGCCTCGGCGACGATGGCGGCCGCGAGGTCGCCGTCGATGACGGGGGCCGGAGCGTAGGACTCCTCGGTCGCACCCTCGCTGCCGCCACCGGTCGCGACGGCGGTGGCCGCCGTCCGGGTGCGGGAGGTCACGGTGCGCACGACGGGCGGCGGGGGCGGCGGCGCCTCGGCCGTCACGGTCGCGGCGGTCAGCGCGAGGGAAGCCTCGGCGTCGGCCGTGATCCGCGACTGCGTCCCCGCGCGGGCGATGCCCTCGGCATCGAGCTGCGTCGCCTTGAGGCTGGGGGTTCCGATCGAGTCGCCACCCGGAGCCGCGTGGGCCGCGGCGGCACCGGCGAGCACGAGGCCCGAGGATGCGACGACGGCGGCGGCACCACGGCCGAGGCCGGTGGGGATCGAGGAGGTGAGGGACGATGCGAGATCGTCGAGCGCCGTCTGAGGACGGCCAGCGGCGCGATGACGTCCGCGCTGGATCACCTGGGTCAAGTCATTCCTCCGAAACGCCTGCGAGGTGAGCTGTCGGGTTCGGGCTGGAGACTGCCCGGCCGCTCGCCTCGCAGCGAGTGGCTTCACCCCAAGGAGCCGGCGAACCGGACTCCGGAGAACCTGGGTCCCCCGTCCCTACCTGTACATCCGGCCCCGGGCGCGGTGGTAGGGCTCGGCGCTACCGCGTGGGACGCCTCCGGGTGCCGGAGACAGGACGAGGTTACCGGACCGTTCGGAGAAATGTCACGTTTCGGTCACGGTCTTGTCGAGTGGCGTGCGACACGCCCCGCGACACGCCGAAAGGAGGGCACGCGAGGGCGCCGGGGAGGGGCGACGACTCCCGCGACGACGCGCGGGGCGAGCGACCTGACGCCGTCGACGATCGGCCGCCGACGGGGAACCGGAGGCGGCGGCCCGACGCGCTAGACGCTGACGAAGATGTGCCGCGCGAGCTCGGTCGGCAGGTCGAGCACGACGTCGCTGCCGGTGGCGCGGACCTCGAGCGTCGAGCCGTCGCGCACGATCGAGACGACCGCGCCGGGTCGGAGCGAGGCCTCCTCGAGACGCCGCAGCAGCTCGACGTCCACCTGCAGCGGCTCGCCGATCCGGCGGACGGTCGCCTGCGTCTGACCGCTCGCGCTGGCCGCGACGAGCGATGTGACGCCGGTGAGGAACGGCTCGGTGCTCGGCTGCCCCAGCTCGTCGAGGCCGGGGATCGGGTTGCCGTACGGGTCGTGCGTCGGGTGGTCGAGCAGCTCGACGAGACGTTGCTCGACCTGCTCGCTCATCACGTGCTCCCAGCGGCAGGCCTCCTCGTGGACGTGCGCCCAGTCGAGGCCGATGACGTCGACGAGGAGCCGCTCGGCGAGACGGTGCTTGCGCATGACGTGCATCGCGCGGCCGTGGCCGAGCGGCGTCAGCTCGAGGTGGCGGTCGTCGGTGACGAGGACGAGGCCGTCCCGCTCCATGCGGGCGACGGTCTGCGAGACGGTCGGCCCCGAGTGACCCAGGCGCTCCGCGATGCGCGCCCGAAGCGGGACGATGCCCTCCTCGAGGAGCTCGTAGATCGTCTTGAGGTACATCTCGGTGGTGTCGATCAGATCGCTCACGCCTCGGCCCCTTCAGGTCTTGGTGTCGCTTCGTCAGGTCGCTGTGTCCACCCTACGTCGTGCACCGCCCGGCGTCGCACCGATGCGGAAGGATGGGGACATGCCGCCTGCCGCCCCGACCTCCACCACCTCGACGAGCGCGACGCCCGCGACGCCGATCCGGATCCCCGAGCACCTGCTGCCCCGGGACGGGCGGTTCGGGTCCGGGCCGTCGAAGGTCCGTCCGGAGCAGATGGCCGCGCTGGCCGCCGTCGGCGAGACGCTCATGGGCACCTCCCACCGCCAGACCCCGGTCCGCTCGCTGGTGCGCCGCGTCCGGGAGGGCGTCGCCGACCTGCTCGGCGCTCCCGAGGGGTACGAGGTGCTGCTCGGCAACGGCGGTGCGACGTCGTTCTGGGACGCCGCGACGTTCTCGCTGGCCCGCTCGCGGGCGCACCACGCCGTCAACGGCGAGTTCTCGGGCAAGTTCTACGCGGGGACGAACGCCGCGCCGTTCCTCGAGGAGTCCGAGGTCGTGCGGGCCGAGCCCGGCTCGCTCGCCCTGCCCGCCCCGTCGACGGCCGCCGACGTCGTCGCGTGGGCGCACAACGAGACGTCCACCGGCGTGGCCTCCCCCGTCGTCCGGCCGGCGGGCGGGACGGACGACGCGCTGACGCTCGTGGACGCGACGTCGATCGCCGGCGCGACTCCGGTCGACCTGCGCGAGAGCGACGTCTACTACTTCTCCCCGCAGAAGGCGTTCGCGTCCGACGGCGGGCTGTGGCTGGCCGTCGTCTCACCGGCGGCGCTGGCGCGCATCGAGGAGATCGCGGCGAGCGGACGCTGGATCCCCGAGTCGCTCGCGCTGTCCCAGGCGGTGACCAACTCGCGGCTCGACCAGACGCTCAACACCCCGGCGCTCGCGACGCTCGTCCTGCTGGCCGAGCAGCTCGACTGGTTCCGCGACAACGGCGGCATCGAGTGGGCGGCCGCGCGGTCGAGGCGGTCGACGGACCACCTGTACGCGTGGGCGGACGCTCGCGAGTGGGCCACGCCGTTCGTCGCGGACCCCGCGCACCGCTCGCCCGTGGTGGCGACGATCGACCTGGCGGCGTCGGTGCCCGCGGGCCAGGTCATCTCGGCCCTGCGCGAGAACGGCGTCCTCGACGTGTTCCCGTACCGCAAGCTTGGTCGCAACCAGCTCCGGGTCGCGGCATTCCCGGCCGTCGACCCCGCCGACGTCGAGGCCCTCACGGCCTGCGTCGACTACGTGGTCGAGCGCCTCGGCGCGTAGCCGCGCCCCCGGCGCGGAGCTCGCCCAGCACTGAGCGCGGAGCTCGGCCCGACCGGCGCGCATCCCGCCGCCCCAGCCCCCTGCGTAGCCCGTCCCACCGCGTACCCCCGTCCGATATCGGGGTGGATCCGATCGCGAAACGCGACGCGATCCACCCCAACATCGGACAGGGAGCAGGGCGAGGGCGACGGGGAGCAGGGCGAGGGCGCCGGGGAGCAGGGCGAGGGGCAACCAGGAAGCGGGCCCCGGGGAGCAGGGCGCCGGGGAGCCGAACGCGGTCAGGCGACCTCCTGGGCCGCCTCGTCGACGCGCGCGCGGTCGGCCGCGCTGGTGACCTGGAACCGCTGCGTGCGCCGCGCAGCTCCGGGGACGTAGTGGAGCTCGACGTCCCAGCGTCGCCGCGCCCACGCCATCCCGACCGCGGCGATGACGACGGTGGCGATCCCGCCCGCGCCGATGCTCCAGCGCGGCCCCAGCGTCTCCCCGATCCAGCCCACGACGGGCGAGCCGATCGGCGTCGAGCCGAGCAGGACCATGAGGTAGAACGCCATGACCCGGCCGCGCATCTCGGGCGCCGTCGAGGTCTGCATGTACGTGTTGGCCGATGTCAGCATCGTGAGCGTGAAGAACCCGACCGGGATCGTCGCGACGGCGTACGTCCAGTAGGTCGGCGCCATCGCCATGAGGCAGCTCGTCACGCCGAACAGCAGCGACGCCACGAGGATCCGACGCACCCGCGGCTTGCCGAGCCGCGCCGTCAGGAGCGCGCCGGCCAGGGAGCCGATGGCCATGATCGAGCCGAGGATGCCGTAGTCGGCCGCACCCTGACCGAACTCCGAGCGGGCCATCATCGCCGAGGTCATCTGGAAGTTGAGGCCGAACGCGCTCGCGACGCCGATGACGACGAGGATCAGCATGAGGTCGCTGCGCCGTCGCAGGTAGGCGAACCCCTCGCGAAGCTGCCCCTTCGCCCGCTCGGCGTGCGGGACCGGCACGAGGTCGGAGGTCCGCATCGCCAGCAGCGCGATGATCGTGAACACGAACGAGACCGCGTTGATGACGAAGACCCAGCCGGCGCCGAACGCGGCGATCGCAAGCCCCGAGACCGCCGGGCCGATGAGGCGCGCGGCGTTGAACGAGGCGCTGTTGAGGGCGACGGCGTTGGGCAGCGTCTCGTTCGGCACGAGCTCGGCGACGAAGGTCTGCCGGACGGGGTTGTCGAGCGCGGACACCACGCCGAGCCCCAGCGCGAACAGCCACACGTGCCACAGCGTCGCCTCGCCGAGCAGCACGAGCAGACCGAGCCCCAGCGCCAGCAGCCCCATGAGCGCCTGCGTCAGCATGAGCAGCCCGCGCCGCGGCAGGCGGTCGGCCAGCAGCCCGGCGTACGGCCCGAGCAGCAGCGCGGGGAGGAACTGGAGCGCCGTCACGGTCCCGATCGCGATCCCCGACTCGGCCGAGAGGTCCGTGTAGACCAGCCAGTCCTGGGCGATGCGCTGCATCCACGTGCCGACGTTGGCGACGAGCGCACCGGCGAACCAGAGTCGGTAGGCCCGGTGGTTGAGGGAGGCGAACATCGTGGTCACTGGGTGGCGATCCTCCTGAGGATGTCGGCGGCGCGCCCGAGGGCCTCGAGCTCGTCCGGCTCGAGGTCGTCCAGGCGCATGGCGAGCCAGGCGTCACGGCGGCGGCGGGTCGCATGGAGCGCCTCGCGTCCGGCGTCGGTGATGGCGACGACGACGGCGCGGCCGTCCGTCGGGTGGGCCGCCCGCTCGACCAGGCCGTCCTCCGTGAGGCAGGAGATCGTGCGGGTCATCGACGGGGCCGAGACGCACTCCCGCGCCGCGAGGTCGGACGGGGTGCCCGGGCCCTGACCCTCGAGGTGGGCGAGGACCGAGTACTGGCCCTCGGTGAGGTTGGCGGTCCGCTCGTTGCGCAGCCGCCGGGACGTCATGAGCACGCCGCGGCGCAGCCGGGAGGCCAGGTCGGCGAGGGCGTCGGGCGGTTCTGCTGGCACGCCCGCAGTCTACACCAATTAGTTAGCACAAGTAACTATCGACCCGGACGGACGGGATCCGCGGTCGCGCCACGGTTCGGTCCGGGGTGGGCCTGGGTGCCCGGGCAGGGCAAGACGATCGTCACGCCGCTCGCCCGATGCCGGGCGGCGCCCCGTCGACTACTGCGCGTGGACCTCGAGCTCGAACTCGTCGACGACCGGCGCGGGGTCCGGCCAGTCGCCGCCACCGCTCGGGGCGTCGGTCTCGGAGTGGGCGCCGCAGCCGTGGTCGAACGCGACGACGCGGCCGTCGTCCGGCGACCACGCGTTGACGCAGACCCCGAACATCGACCCGAGGTAGCCCCCGAGCGGGACGAGGAACCCGCAGGTCTGGCAGTCCTCCGACGACGCGCGCGCTCCCGGGGAGTCGGCACCGCGGCCCTGGTCGAGCCACCGCTGGGCTGCCGCGTTGAGCGTCGCCCGCGTGGGGACGCGCTCCCGCTCCAGCCCGAGCTCGACGATCGCCACGTGGTCGGTCGCGACGGCGAGCTCGTCCTCGCCGTTCGAGCGCCGGTAGCCGGTCTCGAGGCGCTCGTCCGTCGCGTCGAACGGCAGCACGTCGGTCGCGCCGAGGTCGCCGGGCGCGAGGCGGTCGGCCCACGGCACCCAGGCCGGCGCGAGCAGCGCCCCGTCGCCGGGGAGCAGCGTCACCTCGCAGACGGTCACGTTCTTGGAGCGCGCGATCCGCGAGACGGTCACGGTCCAGCGCCAGCCGCGGTAGCCCGGCGCCGTCGTGGCGAAGTAGTGGCTGCCGAGCCGCTCGCCCTCCTGGAGGTAGCCGAGGTGCTCGCCGACGTCGCCCATCCCGGAGGTCTCCAGCGCGGCCTCGCGGGCCAGCTCGACCGCGTCCGCGAGCACGGCGTCCCTGCGGACCGTCGCCGGAGCGGCCGCGGGGGCCGGGCTCTCCACGACCTCCTGGCCCTCGTCGACGGAGATGCCGCCGGGCTCGCCCTCACCCATCAGGCGTCCAGCTCGTCGGCGATCACGCGCATGGCCTTGGCCAGCCGCGCGGAGAAGTCACGCTCGGGGTAGCGCCCCTTGCGCAGCGAGCCCGACGCGCGGTCGAGCAGCTTGATGAGGTCCTCGACCACCGGGACCATCTCCTCGGGGTCGCGGCGCTGGGCGCGCACGACCGACGGGGCCGGGTCGAGGATCGTCACGGACAGCGCCTGCGGCCCCTTGCGACCGTCGGCGACGCCGTAGTCCACCCGCGTCCCGGGCTTGGGCGCGGTGACGTCCTCGGGCAGCGCGGTGGCGTGCAGGAACACCTGCGAGCCGTCGTCGCCGGCGATGAAGCCGAAACCACGCTCGGTGTCGAAGAACTTGATCTTGCCAGTGGGCACGGCGAGTCCGTCTCTGATGAGGCGTCAGGGGCCTCATCATTCTACCGGCCCCGCACCGTGGCACGAGTCCGTCCCCGCGGGCCGACTAGCCTGGTCAGAATGGTTCCGCCTCAGCGCGTCCCGCAGCTCGCGACCTGGTCGGATGCCCAGCTCGCCGACCTCCTGCGCCTGCGCCCCGACCTCGCCGCGCCCCTGCCCGGCTCGCTCGCCACGCTGGCCGAGCGGGCCAGCACGTCCCGCTCGCTCACGCTCGCGCTGCACGCCCTCGACACCCCGCGGCTGGCGCTCCTGGCGTCGCTCGCGGACGGCGCGACCGGGGCGAGCGACGCCGCGACGTCACCCGCGTCGATCGCCGACCTCGCCGCGCGCGGCCTCGTCGTCCCCGACGAGGGCGCGCCCGCCGGCTGGTCCCCCGCGCGCGGACTGCCCGAGACGCTCGCGACGCTGCGCGCCCAGGACGGCACCCTGCTCGACCCGGCGCAGGCGACTCCCCCGCTAGCCGACGCGCCAGCGCTGGCCGAGTCCGTGGTCGACGCGGAGGCGGCCCGCGCCGCGACGACGCTGCTGCGCCGACTCACCGCGCTGGCCGACCTGTGGACGCAGCAGCCCGGTGTCACGGTGCGCACGGGCGGCGTCGCCGTACGCGAGGTGCGTCGCGTCGCCCACGCGCTCGACCTCGACGAGGCCGACGTCGTCCGGCTCGTCGAGCTGGCCGGGATCGGCGGTGAGGTCGGCCTGCGCGAGCACGGCGACGACCGCGCGTGGGCGCCGCTCGCACCGTCCGAGGTGGGCGCCTCCCGGGAGGGGGCGACCGGCGTCGACCGGCTCGCGGGGACGCGACGGCCGGACGAGGACGCGGACGACGACGCGGACGACCTGCGCTGGGCGCGGGTGGTGCTCGCGTGGTGGTGGAGCGACCGGGCACCGGCGCTGGCGGGGACGGTGGCGCCCGACGGATCGCGCCGGGCGCCCCTCGGCGACGGGCTCGACCGGGCCTGGGCCCGGCGGCTGCGGCGACGCGTCCTCGAGGCGCTCGCGGCGTGGCCCGCCGGGGCCGCCCCCGACGCCGAGGCGGTCCGCGCCCACCTGGCCTGGCACAGCCCGCTGCTGCCCCCGCCTCTCGGGACGGTCCGGGCGGTGCTCGCGGAGGCGGCGATGCTGGGCCTCACCGGGGCCGGGTCGCTGGCGCCGACGGGGCGCGCGCTGCTCGCGGACCCGGACGAGCCGGAGCTGGCGACCGCGCTGCGCGGCCTGCTGCCGGCCAGCGTCGACCGCGTCCTGCTCCAGGGCGACCTCACGGCGGTCGTCCCGGGACGCCCGGCTCCCGCCGTCGCGCGCCTCCTGCGGCTGGCCACCGAGATCGAGTCGACGGGCGACGCGGTGACGGCCCGGTTCACCCCGGCATCGCTGGAGCGCGCGGTCGCGAGCGGTGTCACCGCGCGCGAGCTCCTCGCGGACCTCGCCGGCCTCAGCCTCACCCCCGTGCCGCAGGCGCTGGAGTATGCGGTGCGCGACGCGGAGCGCCGCCAGGGCGGTCTGCGCGCCGGACCGGCGTCGAGCTACCTGCGGGCCGAGGACCCGGTGGCCCTGCTCGGACTGGTCGAGGCCGACGAGCTGGGGCTCCTGCTGCTCGCGCCGACCGTCGCGGTCTCCACCCTGCCGGCCGCGCACCTGGCCACGCTGCTCGGGGGCATGGGGCGGCCCGTGGTCGTCGAGGGTCCGGGCGGCCAGGTGCTCGACCTGCACCGTCCCCCGCCGGCGCGGCAGCCGCGCTGGCTCGCGCCGGGACGCGGCGCGGGAACGGCGGTCGGGCAGCGGGACACGACGGCCCTCGTGGCGGCGCTCCGGGAGAGCGAGGAGCTCATCGCGGCGCGGGGCGACGCGGCCGACGTCGCCGGGGCGCTGCGCGCCGCCGTCGCGGGTCGGCAGGAGGTCGAGATCGAGATCGTCGCGTCCGACGGCGCTCGATCGCGTCGGCTGGTGCGCCCGCTGCGACTGAGCGGCGGCAGCCTCGTCGCCCGCGACCTCACGCGGGAGGCCGACGTCACGGTGGCGCTGCACCGGGTCGCGAGCGTCGACCAGCGCTGAGGCCGGGCCGACCCATCGGGTCTGGAGTCGACGCACTGGGGCCGACGCACTGGGGCCGACGCACTGGGGGAAGATGGAGGGATGCCCTCCGTCCCTCCCCCGACCGGCGGCCCGCTCATCGTCCAGTCGGACAAGACGCTCCTGCTCGAGGTCGACCACGAGCTGGCCGGCGACGCCCGGCGCGCGATCGCCCCGTTCGCCGAGCTCGAGCGCGCCCCCGAGCACGTCCACACCTACCGGCTGACGCCGCTCGGCCTGTGGAACGCGCGCGCCGCCGGGCACGACGCCGAGCAGGTCGTCGACGCCCTCGTGCGGTACTCCCGCTACCCGGTGCCGCACGCGCTCCTCGTCGACGTCGCGGAGACGATGTCCCGCTACGGCCGGCTCCAGCTCCTGAGCGACCCGGCGCACGGCCTCGTCCTGCACGCGCTCGACCGCGCCGTCCTCGAGGAGGTGCTGCGGTCCAGGCGCACGGCCGGACTGCTCGGGGAACGGCTCGACGAGACCAGCGTCGTCGTCCACCCCTCCCAGCGCGGCCACCTCAAGCAGGTGCTCCTCAAGCTCGGCTGGCCGGCCGAGGACCTCGCGGGCTACGTCGACGGCGAGGCCCACCCGATCGACCTCGACCTGTCCGGCGGGCCGGCGGCGGACGGCACGCCGGGTCGTCCCTGGGCCCTGCGCCCGTACCAGTCGCAGGCCGTCGAGACGTTCTGGCACGGCGGCTCCGGCGTCGTCGTCCTGCCCTGCGGAGCCGGCAAGACGATCGTCGGCGCGGCGGCGATGGCCCAGGCGAGCGCGACGACGCTCATCCTCGTCACGAACACCGTCTCGGCGCGGCAGTGGCGCGACGAGCTGATCCGCCGCACGACGCTCACGCCCGAGGAGATCGGCGAGTACTCCGGGCAGCGCAAGGAGATCAAGCCGGTCACGATCGCGACCTACCAGGTGCTCACGACGAGGCGGAAGGGCGCCTACCCGCACCTGGAGCTGCTCGACGCGAAGGACTGGGGGCTCATCGTCTACGACGAGGTGCACCTCCTGCCCGCGCCGATCTTCCGCATGACGGCCGACCTGCAGGCGCGACGGCGGCTCGGGCTGACCGCGACGCTCGTGCGGGAGGACGGCCGCGAGGACGAGGTGTTCTCGCTCATCGGGCCCAAGCGCTACGACGCGCCGTGGAAGGACATCGAGGCGCAGGGCTGGATCGCGCCCGCGCGGTGCGTCGAGGTGCGGCTCACGCTGCCCGAGCCGATGCGGATGGTCTACGCCACCGCCGAGCCGGAGGACCGCTACCGGCTCGCGGCGACCGCGCCGGGCAAGATCGACGCGGTGCGCGCGCTGCTCGAGCGGCACGCGGGCGAGCAGACGCTCGTCATCGGGCAGTACCTCGACCAGCTCGACGAGCTCGCCGCCTCCCTCGACGCACCGCTCATCACGGGCTCGACCACGGTCCGCGAGCGCCAGCGCCTGTTCGACGCGTTCCGCGCCGGGGAGGTCCGCACGCTCGTGGTCTCGAAGGTCGCGAACTTCTCCGTCGACCTGCCGGAGGCGACGGTCGCCATCCAGGTGTCGGGCGCGTTCGGGTCGCGCCAGGAGGAGGCGCAGCGGCTCGGCCGGCTGCTGCGACCGAAGGAGGACGGGCGCTCCGCGTGGTTCTACGCGGTGGTCGTGCGCGACACGGTCGACGCCGACTTCGCCGCCCACCGCCAGCGGTTCCTCGCGGAGCAGGGGTACTCCTACACGATCGTCGACGCCGAGGACCTCGCGGAGCTGGAGTAGCGCCGGCCGCCGTCGCCGCCTGTGGACGCCCGAGCCGGAGTCGTTGCCAATGTCGGTGACGGGAGGAAGGATCGGGACATGCACGGATTCCCGACGCACGTCCTCCCGCCCGGCCACCTCACCGCCCCGACGCGGTCGCGAGCCCTCGCGCTCGCGCTCCTGACGGGGCTGCTGGCCGTCGTGCTCGCGGGCGCCGGCCTGCTGCTCCTCGCGCCGCAGGCGCGCGCCGACGCCCCGATGTTCGTCCCGGAGCCCCTCACCGACCTCACGTCGGCGCAGGTCCTGGAGAACGGCCGGTCCGACGCCGAGACCGCGATCTCGGACCTGCAGGCCGAGGGGCGGTACCGGCTGTGGGCCGTGTACGTCGACTCGTTCGACGGCACCTCCGGGTACGAGTGGGCCGAGCAGAGCGCGGAGATGTCGTCGCTGTCGACGTCGGACGTGCTCGTCGCCGTGGCCGTCGACGACCGGGCGTACGGCCTCTGGGCCGGCAACGACGTGTCCGACGGGCTGTACGACCGGGTCGAGGACCGCGTGATCGAGGCCCTGTCCGCGGCGGCCGACGACGGCGCCCCGTGGTCGGGCGCGGTCGTCGCCGCTGCGGACACGCTCTCGGGCGGCGACAGCTCGGGCGCGGCCGGCTGGGTCGTCGTCGGCGTGCTCGGTGCCGGCGCCGCCGGCGTCGGCGCCTGGGCCTACTCGCGGCGCAAGAAGGGCGCCGGGGCTGCGGGCGCCCAGGATCCGAACGCCCTGCCGACGGACGAGCTGGTCGCCCGGTCCGGGACGGCCCTCGTCGCGATCGACGACGAGCTGCGCAGCTTCGAGGAGGACCTCGGGTTCGCCGAGGCCCAGTTCGGCAGCGACGCGACGGGGACGTTCGCGCAGGTGCTGGCCGACGCCAAGGCGCGGGTCTCGCACGCGTTCGCGCAGCGCAAGCAGCTCGACCAGGCGACGCAGGAGTCCCAGCGGCGCGCGCTAGCGATCGAGATCCTCACGACGTGCGACCACGTCTCGGCCGCGCTGCGGGAGCAGTCGGAGGCGTTCGAGGCGCTGCGCCGGGAGCAGGCCGACGCCCCGCAGCACCTGCAGCAGCTCCTCCAGCAGGCCGACGAGATCGCGGGACGGGTGGCCCCGGCGCGCTCGACGCTCGACATGCTCGGCGTCCAGTACCCGCCGAGCGCCCTCGCCACCGTGAGCGGCAACCCGGACCAGGCCGCGCGCCTCGTCGACGGGGCGCGCGGCGCCCTCGCCACGGCGCAGCAGGAGCTCACGGCCCAGAACGCGAGCGGCGCGGTGTCCCAGCTCCGGGTCGCGGAGAACGCGCTCGGCCAGGCACGCGACCTGCTCGGCGCCGTCGACCGCGCCAAGGACGACCTCGCGGCGGCCGGTCCCAAGCTCCAGGCCGCCGTCGCGTCGATCACGAGCGACTTCGCCGACGCCAGCCGGCTCGCACCGTCGGACCCGGCCGTCACGACGCTCGTCACGGCCGGCCAGGCGGCCGTCGCCCAGGCGCAGACCGCGATGACGCCGCAGGGGGACCCGCTCGGGGCGCTGGCCGCGCTCGGCGGCGCGGAGACGGCGCTCGACGCCGCGCTCGCGCCCTACCGGGAGCAGGCCGAGGTCCTCCAGCGGGCCAAGGCGCAGCTCGCCAACCGCTCGGCGCAGCTCGACTCCACCATCCGCGGGGTCAACGACTACATCACCTCCCGCCGCGGCGCCGTCGGGCCGACCGCCCGCACCGAGCTCGCCGAGGGCATCCGGCTCTACACGCTGTCCCAGCAGATCGCCGCGACCGACCCGGCCCAGGCGCTCGAGACGCTGCGGCAGGCGGAGGTGCACGTCGGCCGAGCCCGCATGCTCGCCGAGCAGGACGTCAGCACGTGGCAGAGCGGTCAGGGCGGCTACGGGGGCGGGGGCGGCGGCGTGGACGTCGGCTCGCTCATCCTCGGCGGCCTCCTCGCCGGCGGCGGACGGCGCAGCTCCTGGGGCGGCGGCTCGTCGTGGGGTGGCGGCTCCTCCTGGGGCGGGTCGAGCGGATCCCGCGGCGGGTCGCGCGGCGGCAGCTCCCGAGGCGGTTTCGGCGGCGGCTCCCGCAGCTCCGGCGGCGGCTCGCGCGGCGGGTCGAGCGGACGCAGCCGCGGCGGCCGGTTCTAGGACCGGTCAGGACGACAGATCCCGGCGACGACGCCGTCGTCGCCGCACACTCCCACTCCGCACCCGCGGGGGACAGAAAGGTGAAGCACATGGCAGAGAAGCAGACGATCCTCGGCCGCATCGGCCAGCTCGCGCGGGCGAACATCAACGCGCTGCTGGACCGGGCCGAGGACCCGGAGAAGATGCTCAACCAGCTCATCCGGGACTACACGAACAACATCGTCGAGGCCGAGAACGCGATCGCCCAGACGATCGGCAACGTGCGCCTCGCGCAGGCCGACCTCGAGTCGGACCGCGCCGCCGTCCAGGAGTGGGGCGCGAAGGCCGCGGCCGCCGCGGCGACCGCCCAGCGCAAGGCCGCCGACGGCGACACCACCGAGGCCGCCCGGTTCGAGAACCTCGCGAAGGTCGCGCTCGGCAAACAGCTCCAGTACGAGCGCGAGGTCGCCTCGGCTGAGCCGCTCGTCGCCAGCCAGGCGGACACGGCCGAGAAGCTCAAGGCCGGCCTCGCCGGGATGAAGGACAAGCTCTCCCAGCTCCAGTCGAAGCGCGACGAGCTGGTCGCCCGCGCCAAGGCCGCGCAGGCCCAGCGACAGGTCCAGGAGTCGATCGGCTCGATCAACGTGCTCGACCCGACGTCGGAGATCTCCCGCTGGGAGGACTCGGTGCGTCGCGAGGAGGCCCACGCGGCCGGCCAGGCCGAGCTGGCGGCGTCCAGCTTCGAGTCGCAGTTCGAGGCGCTCGAGGCCGAGGGCGACAAGACGGAGATCGAGCTGCGCCTCGAGGCCCTGAAGTCGGGCAACCCGGCCGGGGGCGTCCTCCCGCCGGCCCGCACGTACGACGAGCTCGAGAGCTGAGCCGACCCGGTCCGGGAGCCGGACCCGGCGCGCCCCACCAGGCGTGCCGGGTCCGGCTTCGTCGTTCCGCCGGGTGAAGGGGGCCGCGGGGCGGGCGGTCGCGGCGGGGCGCGCGGAGGCCGTGGGTCGTGAGGGTCCGGGCCACGGTCCGTGAGCTGGCCGCGCCCGAGCCGGAGCGCTGCGACCCGATGGTCCTCCTCGGCCGGATCCGACGCGGCGAGGCCGGGCCCCTGCGCGTCAACGGTCGCGCGCCGTAGGGTGGCGGCATGGAGCAGCCAGGACGCCGTACGTACCTCCTCGTCGACGGCGAGAACATCGACGCAACGCTCGGCATGAGCGTCCTCGGACGCCGCCCCAACCCGGAGGAGCGTCCGCGCTGGGAGCGCGTCGCGACCTTCGCCGAGCAGCTGTGGCACCAGCCCGTCACGGCGCTGTTCTTCCTCAACGCCTCGTCCGGGCAGATGCCGATGGGCTTCGTCCAGGCGCTCCTCGCCCTCGGCTACCACCCGATCCCGCTGTCGGGTCAGGCCCACGAAAAGGTCGTCGACATGGGTATCCAGCGCACGCTGGAGGCCCTCGTCGACCGTCCCGGTGACGTCCTCCTCGCGAGCCACGACGGCGACTTCCTCCCGCAGGTCGAGGCGCTGCTCGACGGGCCGCACCGCGTCGGTCTCCTCGCGTTCCGCGAGTTCGCGAACGCTCAGTTCACCGAGCTGACGGAGCAGGGCCTCACGATCCACGACCTCGAGGACGACCTCGGCGCCTTCACCGCGCCGCTGCCGCGGGTCCGGATCATCCCGATCGACGTGTTCGACCCGACGCGCTACCTCTGACGGTCCGCGGTCGCCGACGTCGCGACCCGTCGGCGGCCGCCACCCCGGGACCGCCGTGGCCACCCTGGCGCCGGATCGCCGCCCCCACCCCGTCGCTCCGTGGCCACCGCGATGGCCGTGACCACCCCCGGACCGCCTCCAGCCGAACACCCGGCCCACGCGTGACCACGGCAAACCAGCCGGCCATGGCCACGGCGGGCCATCCAGCCGTGGCCACCCCGGGGCCGGATCGCCGATTCCATCCGGTCGCTCCGTGGCCACCGCGACTGCCGTGGCCATCCTCGGACCGCCTCACCCCGGAGACCCGCCCCACGCGTGGCCACGGCGAACCAGCCGGCCATGGCCACAGCCGTGGCCACCCCGGCACCGGATCACCGATTCCACCCGGTCGCTCCGTGGCCACCGCGACGGCCGTGACCACCCCCGGACCGCCTCACCCCGGACACCCGGCCCACGCGTGACCACGGCAAACCAGCCGGCCATGCCCACCGCCGTGGCCACCCCGGGGCCGGATCGCCGACTCCATCCGGTCGCTCCGTGGCCACGGCGGTTCCGGGGGTCACGCGCGAGTCCTCACACCCGCCCCCGCGCGGCCACCCAGGAGACACCCAGGAACCTTCCAGCGTCGCGGTGCAGGATGGACCGGTGAGCACCCTGGGACAGCCGCGGTCCGACGAGCGCGAGGCGCGGATCGCCGTCGTCGACGACGAGCGCAACATCCGCGAGCTTCTCGAGGCGTCCCTGCGGTTCGCGGGCTTCGAGGTCGTGAGCGCCGCCACCGGGCAGGAGGCGATCGTCACCCTGCTCAACGAGCGGGTCGACCTCGTCGTGCTCGACGTCATGCTCCCCGACCTCGACGGCTTCGAGGTCACCCGCCGCCTGCGCGAGCGCGGCATCACCACGCCGGTCCTCTTCCTCACGGCACGCGACGACGTCCCGTCGACCGTCACCGGCCTCACGGTCGGCGGCGACGACTACGTGACGAAGCCGTTCAGCCTCGAGGAGCTGGTCGCCCGCATCCGCGCGGTGCTGCGCCGGACCGCGAGCGCCAAGGCCGCCTCCGCCGTCCTGCGCTACGCCGACCTCGAGATCGACTCCGACGCCCACGAGGTGCGGCGCGCCGGGCGGATCATCGAGCTGTCGCCCACCGAGTTCGAGCTGCTGCGCTACCTCACCGCCAACGCGGGCCGCGTGCTCTCGCGCCAGCAGATCCTCGACCACGTGTGGGACTACGACTGGCGCGGCGAGCCGACCATCGTCGAGTCCTACATCTCCTACCTGCGGCGCAAGATCGACCAGCCGTCCCCCGACGGGTCCGGAAGCGACAAGCCGGTTCCGCTCATCCACACCAAGCGCGGGCTCGGCTACGTGCTCAAGACCCCGTGACCGAGCCCCGCGCCGGCGCGACGGGCGAGCCCGCCAGCGACCCGACCGACCCGCGACCCCGGGCGGACACCACGTCGCGGGCCGGGGCGACGAGTGCCTGGCGGCGTGAGCCGCTGCGCGTCCGCCTGGTCGTGCTGTTCGTCGCGCTCCTGCTCATCGCGATCGGGGCGCTCAGCACGCTCGCGCTCACGATGCTGCGCTCGACGCTGCTCACCGCCGTCGACGAACAGCTCGACAAGGCCGCGCAGTCGCTCGTGTGGGAGTCGATCAACGCGCAGACCGCCAACAACCCGCTCATCCCGGCGGAGTACGCCGTCATCATCGCCGACGTCGACGGCAACGTCGTGCACCGCTACTCCACCGCCGCGACGTACCCGCGGCTGGGGTCCCTGGACCTCGACGCCGTGGTGGCCCGCGGGTCCGACCCCTTCACGGTGCGCTCGCAGGACGGGACCGGCACGTGGCGGGTGACGGTGCGGACGGCCGAGGGGCAGAGCGGCACCGTCGAGGGCACGGCCGCCATCGCGCTGCCGCTCGACACGGTCAACGCGACGGTCCGCTGGATGGGCGGCGCGCTCATGGCCGTCGGCGGCGGCGTGCTGCTGGCGGCGGCCGCGCTCACCTACGGCGTCGTGCGGCAGAGCCTGCGTCCGCTGCGCCGGATCGAGACGACCGCGGCGCAGATCGCGGACGGGGACCTCTCCCAGCGCGTCGAGGAGCTTCCCCCGAGCACGGAGGTCGGCTCGCTCGCCCGGTCGCTCAACACGATGCTCGCCGACCTCGAGGCGGCGTTCGAGGCCCGCCGCGCGGGCGAGGAGCGGCTCCAGCGCTTCGTCGGCGACGCCTCGCACGAGCTGCGCACCCCGCTCGCCGCCATCCGCGGCTACACCGAGCTGTACCGGCTCGGCGGCGTGCCGACCGAGAACGTGCCGGAGGTCCTCGGCCGGATCGAGGAGTCGGCGGGCCGGATGTCGGCCCTCGTCGCCGACCTCCTCGCCCTCACGCGGCTCGACCAGTCGGCGCCGCTGGCCCCCGAGGCGGTCGCCGTCGGCGCGCTGCTCGACTCCCTCGCCCTGGACGCGCGCGCCCTCGACCCCGCGCGAGAGGTGACGGTCGACGTCACGGGGCGGCCCACCACGTCGGGCGCGCCCGACGACGAGACCGGTCGCGACGGCGGGCCCGACGCCGGCGTCGTGCCGTCGACCGACGCGGGGCCCGGTGCCGAGCTCGCGCTCCGGGCCGATCCGGGAGTGCTCCGCCAGATCCTCACGAACCTCGTCGGCAACGCCGTCGCCTACACCCCGTCGGGCTCACCGATCGAGCTCGTGGCGACCACGGAGGACCCCGACGTCGTCGTCATCGACGTCCGTGACCACGGTCCCGGCATTCCCGCCGACGATCGCGAGCGCGTGTTCGAACGGTTCGCCCGGCTCGACGCGGGGCGCTCACGGGACGAGGGCGGCTCCGGGCTCGGGCTCGCCATCGCGCGCGACGCCGCGCGGGTGCTGGGCGGCGACGTCGTGTGCGTCGAGACGCCGGGCGGCGGAGCGACGATGCGGGTCACGCTCCCCCGCGCCTGACCGCCGAGGCCGCGGCCACCGCGGACTATCCTCCCGACGAGGCTGGCGTATCATCGCCAACGTTTGCGCGCGCTGGTCCGACCCGGACCGGTGCCGACTCCGATGGACTGGACTGTTCGACCATGGGCATGACCGAGGCACCCCAGTGGCTCGTCCCCTCATTCGTGCGAAGCGCCAAGGCGATCGGGGCGACGGCCGGCACCGAGGAGATCGAGGCGGTGGCCAACGCCCTCGTGGCGAGCTGGCGCAGCCCCGACCGGTTCCACCACGCGCTGCGGCACCTCGTCGACGTGCTCGCGAGCATCGACCAGCTCGCGGAGGAGACCCACGACCCCGACGTCGTCCGGATCGCCGCCTGGTACCACGGCGCCGAGTTCTCCGCCGAGCGTCGCACGGCCTTCGCGCACAAGGGCGGTGAGGACCCCGTCCGCGGGGCGGACCGGGCCCGCGAGGAGCTGCCACGGCTCGGGGTGCCCGAGGAGACGGTGACACGGGTCGCCGAGCTCCAGGAGCAGATTCACCGGCACTCCGCCGCGCCCCGGGACCTCGACGCGCAGGCGCTGTGCGACGCCGACCTGTCCGGCCTGGCCGCCGAGCCGCAGCGCTACGCCGAGTACCGGCGCAACATCCGTGCCGAGTACGCGCACATCGACCCGGCCGCGTACCTCGAGGCCCGCATCACCATCCTGCGCAAGCTCGCCTCCCGCTCGCGCATCTTCACCAGCCCGATGGCCCAGGACTGGGAGGAGCCCGCGCGGCAGAACCTCGCGGCGGAGCTGGAGCTGCTCGAGGGCGAGCTGGTCGACCTGGAGGAGGCCGAGCACGCCGAGAGCGAGCGGCTCGCCGCCGAGTCGGGCGGGGACGCGGAGCGCGGTGACGCGGGCGCGGGCGACGACGCGGGCGACGAGGACGCGACGAACGTCGGCGCAGCCGACGGCGACGCGGCGCACGTCCGCGCCACGGGCGGGGAGGGCGGGACGGCGTCCGGTCCGCTCGCCCCCGAGGCTCGCGGCTCGGGTCGCGACTCCGGACCGGTGACGCCGGACGAGCACCAGGTCGTCCGGCGCAGCATCCGGGAGATCCCCGCGGACCGGCGCGACGCCGGTGGTCGCGAGGGTCGAGGGCTGTCCACCGACGAGCCGGATGTCGACGAGGGCTACTCCACGCTCAACCGCATCCCGCGGTTCCGCGGCCGCCCCTAGCGTCTGGTGCTCCACGACCCGTCCGGGCCGCGGAGCACGAGTCGAGAGGGACCACCCATGACGCAGTACCGAGTCGACGCCGAGGCCGTGGCGGGCGCCGCGGCCGCCACGAGGGCCTCCGGCCAGGTCATCGCCTCCGAGGTGCAGGCGATGATGAACCACCTCACCACGCTCGAGTCGTCCTGGCAGGGCTCGGCCGCCACGCAGCTCGGGCTGCTCGCCCAGCAGTGGCGGACCACGCAGACGCAGGTCGAGTCGAGCCTCACGGCGATCGGGGTCGCGCTGGACTCCGCCGCACGCCGGTACACCGACACCGAGGACGCCGCGACACGGCTCTTCATCCCGGTCTAGCCGGCGGCCCCGCGACGCGGGCTGCACCCGGCGGCCCCGCGACGCGTCGGTGTCATGCCGGAGCAGCGAGCGTCCCGCGCACGGCGTCCTCGCCGTCTCCGGGACGGCCACCTCGTCCGCACCTCGGTGGTCCGCCCGGCCCTCCCCTGGACGTCCGCCTCGAGCTCAGCGCGTTGGGGGTCTCGGGGGCGGTCGCGCAGCACCCGAGGACGATCGATCCCACGGCCAGCCGAGCCGCGACGGCGGCCCGGCGGACCCGACTCGCGACACGTCCGCCTGTCCGCCGTCGTCGAGCGAAGCCGGTGACCGGCAGGATCGCGGCGTGGACGCCGGAGCGAGCGTCGCCACCGCTGAGGATCTCGTCGCCACCACCGTCACGACGGCCCCGGCCGCAGCGACCAGTCGCCCACCGGGAGCAGCGCGAGGAGCGCCGCCTCCTGCTCCGCGTCCACCTCCGCGTAGGCGTCCGCCGAGACCTCCACGGTCTCCGCATGCGCCAGCGCGTCGCTCCGGCGACCGCTCAGCGCATCGATCCACGCCGAGACGAACGCCCGGGCGGCCGAGCCCACCCGATGCCCGAGGCCACCCACTCCGTCCTCGACGTCGAGCAGCACCGCGCGGGCCGACCTCAGCCCCTCGGCCTGGGCGGTCCAGTCGGACACCGTACGGCGCAGCGCGTCGATCGGCACCCGCGAAACCTCACCAGACCCCATGAGCACCCCTGAACCATCCGAAACCGACTCCCGCGATGCTACTCACAGGTAGCAGCCGAGGGTCAAGTCCGGGCGCTCGGTCCGCCGGCGGCGCCCACGATGGCGGCCGTCCCGCGGTGCGCCGGTAGCCTCGGACGGTGACCGACCTCCACCGCCCTCACCTGCACGCACGCCCCCGAACGGGCTGGATCAACGACCCGAACGGCATCGGCTTCTGGGACGGTCGGTGGCACGTCATGTGCCAGCACAACCCGAGCTCCCCGGTGTGGGGCGACATCACCTGGGCACACCTGTCCTCGACCGACCTCGTGCACTGGCGGGGGGAGCCGATCGCGCTGCACAAACGCCCCCGGACGATCGACCGGGACGGGGCGGGGTCGGGGGGCCCGGGCCGCGTGGGGCCCCCCGGGGGGCCCGGCCCCGCCCGCCCCGCGGCGCCCGGCCGCCCGCCCGCTCCCCGGGCGGGGGGCGGCGGGGGCCCCGGCGCCCACCTCGCCGGCGCCGGCGCCGGAGACAGGCCACTACCCGCCGCGGCCCGCCGGCGTCCCCCCGCCGGCGCCCGAGGGCGTCCGCGACGTCCGCGACCCCTACCTGTTCGAGTGGCAGGGGCGACGGCTCGCGATCCAGGGCGCCGGGACGGACGACGGCACGCCGCTGGTGCTGCTCTACGACGCGAGCGACCTCGACGAGTGGCGCTACCTCGGCCGGCTGCTCACCGGCGACGACCCTCTCGCGGCCGAGCTGGCGGCATCGCTCCTGTGGGAGTGCCCGCAGCTCGTCCGGTTCGGCGAGACGTGGGTGCTCGTCCTCGCCCTCTGGGACGACCGCCCGCCCGGCTGCGAGCACTTCGGCCCGCAGCGCGTCGCGTGGCTCGCGGGGACGCTCACGGCCGAGGGCGCCGACAGCCCCGACGGCCTCCGCTTCGTGCCCAGCACCGGCGGCCCCTACGACACGGGGACGTGCGCCTACGCCCCGCAGCTCGTCACGACCGAGTCCGGCGAGGTGCTCGCCTGGACCTGGGTCTGGGAGGGGACGCGCAGCGACGGCGTCCCAGACGGACGTGACTGGGCCGGCCTGCTCGCGCTCCCCCGCGTCCTCGAGCTCGGCCCGACGGGCCTCACGAGCCGCCTCGCGCCGCCTGTCCTCGACGTGTTCGGCCGCCGGGAGCCCGTCGCGACCGGGGACGCCTGGACGGCGCCGTCCGATCGGGCCTGGCTGCTGGACGCCGGCGCCACCGGGACGAGCGCCGCCGACGCCGACGCCTCCCGCGTCACGATCGACGTCGTCGACGACACCGGCGCGGCGGTCGAGCCCGCGCTGACGCCGCTCGCCGCGACGGCTCCGCCGACTCCCGCGGCCCCCGCGCGTCCCGTCCTCGACCTCGCGGGCGCCCGGGTCGGGGTGCTCGGTGACGCCTCGGTCCTCGAGGCGTTCGTCGACGGGCAGGCCCACACGGTCCGCGTGTACCTCCGACCGGGTGAGCTGCTGCGGGTCCGGGTGACCGGCGCGGGCGACGCGACCGTCGCCGTCACCGACGAGACCGGCTACGAGTCCGGCCACGACAACGGGCGCGGAGCGTGACGACGCCCGCGGCCCCGGTGCCGACGCCCGGGCTGCACGCGGCGGCCGTCGAGGAGCTGGCCTCCTGGGAGCCGCCGACGCACGACCAGGCGAGCCTTCGCCAGGCCTACCTCGCCTTCCTGCTCGCCGGACCCGACGGCCTGTGGCGCGCCAACGCGCCGGGACACCTCACGGCGTCGGGCCTCGTCCTCGACGCGACCCGCCGGTTCGTCCTGCTCGTCCTGCACCCGAGGGCTGGACGGTGGCTGCCGCCCGGCGGCCACCTCGAGCCGGGCGACGACTCGCTCGCCGCGGCGGCGCTGCGCGAGGTCACGGAGGAGACCGGGCTGGTCGGGGCCTGCGTCGACGCCACCCCGCTCCTGCTCGACGCGCACCCGTTCACGTGCGCGCTCGGGATCCCGACGCGCCACCTGGACGTCGGCTACGTCGTCCGCGCCGCGGAGACGCCGGACGGCCTCCCGCCCACGCCGGTGTGCAGCGACGAGTCGCTCGACGTGCGCTGGTGGCCCGTCGACGCCCTGCCCGAGCCGACGACACCGCGGCTGGCCGTCGAGGTCGCGGCGGCACTCGCCGTCCCGGCCGGACGCTAGCCGGTCGCGCCGTGGCCGTCCTCGTCGATCCCGCCCGGTGGCCGGCCCACGGGACGCTGTGGTCGCACCTGGTCTCGGACTCCTCGCTGGGCGAGCTGCACGCCTTCGCCCATCGTGCGGGCGTGCCGGCCCGCGGCTTCGACCAGGACCACTACGACGTCCCCGCGACCCGGGTCGACGACCTCGCGGCGCTGGGCGCCGAGCGCGTCGGCGGGCACGAGCTCATCACGCGGCTGCGGGCCTCGGGTCTGCGCCGCCCGCCGCGGCTGCGCGCGGCTGAGCGCGCTCGCCTCCTCCTGCGGTGGCGGGAGGCGGCCGGGCCGAGGCAGGAGACGCTCGCCGCCGCGGGCGTCGACCTCCTCGCGCGGTGGTCCCAGCGCGGCCGGCTGCACCACGACGCCCGGCACCTGTCGGAGGTGCTGGACGCCATCGACCTGCTCGCCGACGCGGAGGCCGCGCCGGCCGCCGACCTGCGGGTCGCGCGGCTCGGCGCGTGGTTCCACGACGCCGTCCACGCCTCGGGGCTCGGTCGCGACGAGCCGCACCCCGACCCCGCCGGCTCCGACGAGGCCGCGTCGGCCGACCTCGCGCTCCGCCTCCTCCCGGACGACCCGGATGCCGGACGGGTGGCCGGCGTCGTCCTGATGACCGCGACCCACGACCCGGCCGCCGACGACGACGCGGCCCTGCTCCTGTCCGACGCCGACCTGGCGGTGCTCGGCGCGAGCCCGCAGCGGTACGCGGACTACGCGGCGGCGATCCGCCAGGAGTACGCCCACGTGCCCGACGCGGTGTTCCGCCCCGGACGCGCGGCGATCCTCGAGGCGCTCCTGGACGGTGAGCTCTACGGCACCGCCACCGCCCGCCACCGCTGGGACGCCGCGGCCAAGGCCAACCTGGAGGCCGAGGTCGCCGCCCTGCGCGCCTGACGCGGCCGGCGGACCCGGCGGGTGGACGCCGGCCGGCGTCCCGGACACGTTCCCGGTGTAGCGTCCCGATCACCCGTGGAGGAACACGATGCGCGCCACCCTTGACGACCTGCTCGTCAGCGCCGACCCCGCCCGACCCGCCCTCGACGACCCCGCGGTCCACGCGGCCCTCGCCGACCTCGTCGCCGACACCGCGGCCGTCGAGCCACTCCCCCTCGGCACCCGGCGCCGGATGCCCGTCCGCCGGTGGGCGGTCCCCGTCGCGGCCGGGGTGCTCACCCTCGGCGCCACCGCCGCGGCGGCCGAGGGCGTGTTCGACCTGTTCTCCGCCGACTCCCCCATCCACCTCTCCACGACGCACGAGCTGGCCGGCGGCACCGGCGGGTGCGGCCTCTTCGTCAACGTGCTGCCGGCGGACGGCGAGGCCCGCACCGACGCGTCCGGCGTCACGATCCAGTCGGGTTCGCCGGAGACGTTCGACCAGGCCGAGTACGACGCCGTCGCGGACTTCATGGCCACCCACGACTGGGACGCGGAGCTCGCGGGCGTCGAGTGGGAGAACACGACCTACGACGACGTGCCGGGCGGTGGCGTGGAGGGGTCGGGCACGGTCGACCTCGACGGCGTCCAGGCGAAGATCACCGCCGCGCTCGAGCGCGAGGGGCTGAACGCCGGGGGCTCGGCCGACCTCGTGACGGCCGTCTCCTGCGGGGTCTCGTCCGACGGCTCCCAGCCGTGGAGCGGTTCGTGACCGCGGACGTCGTCGTGCTCGAGTCGCACCGGGAGCTCAGGCCGGCACGGGGCGGGGGCGACGAGACCGTCGTCGCCGACCGCGTCGAGGCCGCGCTGCGCGCCAGCTCCTCCGACCTGCTCGGCTACCTGCTGCGGCGGACGGACCGGGACGACGCGCCCGACGTGCTCTCGGAGGTGTTCGTCACGGTCTGGCGCCGACGCGACGTCGTGCCGGAGGACCCGACGCGCGCGCGGATGTGGCTGTTCGGCGTCGCGCGCCGCACGCTGGCGAACCACCGGCGCTCGCGCTCGCGCGCCTCGGCGCTGACGGAGCGACTCCAGACGGCTCTCACCGACGCGCTGCCGGCGCTGCGGGAGGCGGGCTTCCCCGGGAGCGAGTCGGGCGAGCGGGCACGCGAGGTCCGCGCGGCCGTCCAGGCGCTGCCGCCGCGCCAGCGTGAGCTCGTGGCGCTCGTGCACTGGGACGGGTTCTCGCTCACGGAGGCCGCCGAGATCGCCGGCATCAGGGCCTCGACCGCCCGCTCGCACTACGCCCGGGCCCGCGAGCGCCTGGCCGAGCTGCTCGCCGCGAGCTGATCTCCGCGGCGACCCATCCCACCGACGACGACGGGGTGACCTCCAGGCTCGTGGGAGCCCGGGAGTCACCCCGTCGTCGGAGGCGAGGACGCCGGCTCAGGTGAGCATCTGCGTCGAGAGCGCGCCGAGGATGAAACCGATGATCGTCCCGGCGACCGCGACGCCGAGCGCGATCCGCGACGTCTTCTCGTTCCGCTTGACGGCGAGCGAGGCGAACACGATGGCGAGGACGCCGAAGACGATCGGGACGAACAGCGTGGCGATCGCACCGAAGACGTAGCCGAGGACGGTCCGCCAGGTCATCGGCTGGACGCCCTGCGGGCCCTGCGCGTACGGGCTCGCGGCGTAGGCGCCGGCGTAGGGGTCCGTGTAGCCGGGCGCGGCCGGGGCACCGGGGACGTCGGTCGTCTGGCCGTACTGGGGCGGCGCGACGGGTGAGCCGTAGGGCGGCTGGACGGGCTGCGCGGAGGGCGCGGGCTGGCCGTACTCGGCCGGCGTGCCGTCGTAGGGCGAGGGCACCGGCGGGGTCTGGGGCGTCTGGGGGTCGTTGCCGCCCGGCTGCTGCGGGTAGGTCATCGTGGCATTCCTTATGTTGCGGCTGACGTGAACCGTACAGGGTAGCGTCTCACGCCGCCGCGGGCGGACGGTGCCACATCATGGTCGGTCCGACGCCCGGCGGCGCACCCCGGCGGCGCACCCCGCGCGTCGGCGATCAGGCGCGGGGCTCCACGAGCACCGCGCAGCCGAGCGGCGGCACGCGCAGCACCCCGGTGGCGAGGTACCACGCCGGCAGCTCCTCCCCCGCGCTCGCGGCCCACTCCGCCAGCGCCGGCGCCACGCGCAGCACCCGACCCCGCATCCGCGGGACCGACACCCGCGTCTCGCGATCGGACCCGTTGAGCACGACGAGCGCGGCGCCGTGCCGCGGGTCGACGGCAGCCGCCGCGGCGGCCTGGTGCTCCGCAAGCCCGACCGTGTCGACGAGCACCGCGACGACGTCGGTCCGCTCGCCCTCGGGGAAGTCGACGGCGGCCTCGATCAGCTCGGCCGAACCGAGCCGGAGCAGCGGCACGTCCCGCCGGGTCCTGGCGACAGCGAACGCTGCCTCGCGCGCCGCCCGGATCATCGAGGCGCTCGGCCGCAGGCGCGGCTCGGCGAGCAGCGGACGCAGCAGGTCCCACTCCGCAACGTTGCGCCACGCCGGCGGCAGCCCGCTGCCGAACGCCGAGGTCTCGCCCGTCCAGTCGACGCGGTTGAACCAGTCGCCGGAGTCGTAGGAGTCGTGGTCGAGCGACTTGCTCCGCAACAGCTCGCTGCCGGCGTGCCAGAATCCCGGCGTCTGGCTCCACGCGACCGCGGCGAGACCGAGCGTGTTGACGCGGACCCGCTCGCGCGGGCCCGTCAGGACCGGCAGCTTGAGCACGGCCAGGTCGTAGAACGTCTCGTTGTCGTGCGCGTCGACGTAGGTCACGACCTCGTCCGGGGAGTCCGCGTAGCCGGCCGCGCCGTCGCCGTAGGGGATCTCGTCGCCGCGCACGACGCCGCCCCCGGCCACGGGGACGCGCACCGAGCGCAGGTTGCCCGCGAGCCCCAGCCGCAGCAGCGCCGCCGCCCGCCGCCGCAGCTCCGCGACCGCCGGGCCAGCCGGGCGGTCGCGACCGCCCGGATCGCCGCCCGCGCCCTCACCGTCATGGACCGCGAACCCGAGTCCCGTCGCGAACCCCGGCTCCCGCAGCGTCGAGCGCTCCGACGGGGTGCCGCCGTCGACGGCGTCGCGCAGCCGGTCGGAGAACGTCGCGATCCCCGTGCCGCCCAGGTTGCCCTGGCGCGCCTGGACGAACCGCGCGTCGTCCGCGACCTCGCCGAAGCTCCAGCCCTCGCCGTAGAGCAGGATGCCCGGGCCGTCGACCCCGTCCTCCTCGAGGCTCAGCCCGTCGAGCGCGTGCCGGACCGCCAGCAGGTTCTCCCGCGAGTGGTGGCCCATGAGGTCGAACCGGAACCCGTCGACGCGGTAGGCGCGCGCCCAGTGGACCACCGCGTCGACCATCCAGCGCTGCGCCATCGCCCGCTCGGTCGCGACGTTGGGGCAGCAGGTCGAGGTCTCGACCTCCCCGGTCGGCGACAGCCGGGCGTAGTAGCCCGGCACGACCCGGCACAGCACGGACGTCGGGTCCTGCCCGCAGGAGTGCGTGTGGTTGTAGACCTGGTCGAGCACGACGGCCAGCCCCGTCGCGTGCAGCGCGCCGACCATCTCCCGGACCTCCGCCACGCGCGCCGCGCCGTGCGGGTCCACCGCGTAGCTGCCCTCGGGCGCGAAGACGTGGAATGGGTCGTAGCCCCAGTTGAACGTGCGGGCGATCGCGTTGGCCTCGCCGACCAGGAGCTGCTGCTCCTCACCCGCGCGGTCCAGACCCGCGAGCACGGCGGGATCGGCGACGGCCTGCGCCGCCGGCCACCGGCTGCGGTCCTCCTCGATGGTCGCGATGTCGAAGACGGGCAGCAGGTGGACGGTGGTGACGCCAGCCTCCGCGAGCGCGCGCAGGTGCCGCGTGCCCGGGATGTCGCGCGTGAACGCGCGGTACGTCCCCCGCTCGGCCGGGTCGAGGCCGTCGGCGTCGCGGGACAGGTCCCGCACGTGCAGCTCGGTGACGAGGTGGTCGACCGACCGCGCCGGCCGCGGTGCGGGGGTCCGTCGCCAGGTCTCGGGCGCCAGGTCCGCGTCGGCGAGGTCGACGACGACGCCGGCCGTCGACCCGGTCGTGAGCGCGAACGAGTACGGGTCGGTCACGTGGTTGACCTCGACGCGACCGGTCGACGGCGCGTACACCTCGACGACCCACCGGTACGCGGCGCCGACGACGAGCCCGGCAGCGCCGGCGTCGCCGCCCCCGCTGCCGCCGACGGCCCAGACTCCGCTCGCCTCGTCCCGCGCGGCGGGCAGCACCGCCCCCGGGCGCACCGTCCCGTGCTCCGGCTCGACCACCTCGAGCAGCTCCAGCCCGACGTCGAGCGCCGTCGGCGCCCACAGCCGCGCGGTCACCGCGCCGTCCGCCGCCACCGTGGCGCCCAGCGGCGCCGAGGTGACCGCCTCGGGGTAGAGCGCGTCGAGCAGCTCGCCGAGCTGGACACCGGTCACCCGGCGCGCACCGGCGTCGCCGGTCGCCGCCGCACCGGTCGCCCCGTCGTGATCGACGACGACGACGCGTCCGCGCACCGCCTCCCGGGCCCGGTCGGCGCTCATCGGCGCGGACCAGGCGACCCAGCCGGCCTCGCGCAGGTAGCGCGGCACCTGAGCGTCGCGCGCGGCGGCGCGGGTCAGCTCGACCGGCCCGCCGGCGGCGGGCAGCAGCGCGGCCCGTTCCGGCCAGGACGACGGCAGGGCCAGCAGGTCCGGCCGCAGCCAGTGCGCGACGAGGTCGGCTGGGCGGTCGGACGCGTGCGGCCGGTCGGGCAAGGTCACTCCTTCGTCGAGGCCCGGGCTCGGGCCGTCGGCAGCACGCACCGCCGGGCGGGACGGACCCGCCCGGCGGTGCGTGCCGTTGCTGGTGCGCCGGGGTGTCCGGCGCCCCGGATCAGCCCAGGGCGCGACGCCGCCGGACGAGCAGGGCACCGGCCCCGAGGAGCAGCGCGGCCACCCCGAGCAGCCCGAGCGTGACGCCGGTCGTCGGGATGCCGCCCGGTCCGCCCGGAGCACCGGGCGCCGCCGTGCCACCGCCGGTCGACCCGGTCGACCCACCCGTCGGGGCGGTCGAGCCGTCCGTCGGACCGCCGGTCGGGCCCGAGGACCCGTCGGTCGGACCGCCGGTCGGGCCGGATGACCCGTCCGTCGGCGGTGTCGACGGCTCGCTCGGCGTCGGCGACGGCTCGGTCTCGTCGGCCTCGACGAGGACGAGGTAGGAGCGGGCGGGCACGACGACCGAGCCGTCGGCCTCGTCCCACTCGACGTCCGCGACCACGGGGTCGGAGCCGTCGGCCTGCGCCGGCGTCAGCACGAACGGCCGGCCGACGAGCTCCGGGAAGGTCCGCGTGACCGCCTCGGGGCTGGCGTTGATGAGCACGAGCGCGGCGTCGAGCGTGTCGGACGCGCTCTCGCCGATCGTGTCGTCGACGAGCATGGCCAGCGTGCCCGGTGCCTCGTCGGGGCCGCTGCCGGGGAAGGAGACCTTCTCCTCGATCAGCTCGGCGCTGCCGAGGGTGAGCAGGTCGACCTCGCTCCGAACGCGCAGCAGGTCCTGCGCCTGGCCGTCGGCCGCCGCGATGGCGGCGGCGTCCGGGGCGAGGCTCGCGTCGCTCAGGTACGGCGTCATCCGCGCCCACGCCGACTCGTTGTCCCAGGCCGGCGGCAGTCCGGAGCCGAACGTGGTCTCCGCGCCGGTCCAGTCGATCCGGTTGAACCAGTCACCGGAGTCGTAGGAGTTGCGATCCAGCGACTTGCTCCGCAGCAGCTCGGTGCCCGCGTGCCAGAACGACGGCGACTGACCGAGCGTGACCGTGGCGAGCTGCACCGTGTTCATCCGCACCCGGTCGGTCATCGACGTGTCCTGCGGCAGCTTGAGCGCCGCGATGTCGTAGAGCGTCTGGTTGTCGTGCGCGTCGACGTAGTTGACGCTCTCCTCCGGCGAGTCGGCGTAGCCGGCCGGCGCCCCGTTGTAGTCGATCTGGTCGCCGCGCAGCTCCGTTCCGTCGCTCGTGAGGAGCACGTAGTCGCGCAGGTTCCCGGCCATCCCGAGCTTCACCAGGTCGGTCAGGTGGCCGAGCGCCGCATCGTCGGTCCGGTTCTTCCCGTTCGGGTCGGTCGCCAGCCCGGTGCCGAAGCCCTGGTCGAAGAGCGAGTCGCCGTCGAGCGGGCCGCCGCCGTGCACCGCGTCGCGGAGCCGGTCGTTGAACGAGCCGATCCCGGTCCCGCCGAGCTGCCCCTGGGTCGCCTGCTCGAACAGGGCGTTGTTCGCGACCTCGCCGAAGTTCCAGCCCTCCCCGTAGAGGTAGATCCGGGAGCCGTCGACCCCGTCGTCGGCGAGCGTCAGCTCGTCGAGCGCGTCGCGGATCGCCAGCATGTTCTCCCGGGAGTGGTGGCCCATGAGGTCGAACCGGAAGCCGTCGACCTTGTAGTCGCGCGCCCACATGACGATGGAGTCGACCATGAGCTTCTCGGCGACCTCGTGCTCCGTCGCGATGTTCTGGCAGCACGTGGAGGTCTGGACCGAGCCCCCGGCGTCGAGCCGGTGGTAGTAGCCGGGGACGACGCGGTCGAGCACCGACTTCTCGGCCTGCCCGGACGCGGCGGTGTGGTTGTACACCTGGTCGAGCACGACCTCGAGCCCGATCGAGTGCAGGGCCCCGACCATCTCGCGGAACTCGGTCACGCGGGCCGCCCCGTCGGGGTCGCTCGCGTAGGAGCCCTCGGGCGCCAGGTAGTGCCACGGGTCGTAGCCCCAGTTGTACCCGTCGGTGCCGCGCTGGGCGCCGACGCACGCCTGCTGCTGCGTCCCGGCCGGGTCGGCCGCGCTCAGCGCCGCCAGGTCGCAGTCCGGCGTCGTCTGGGCGTCCCGGTCCTCCTCGATGGAGGCGATGTCGAACGTCGGGAGCAGGTGCACCGTGGTGAGCCCGGCCTCGGCCAGCTCGGTCAGGTGCGTCATGCCCGCGGAGTCCTCGTGGGTGAACGCCTTGTAGGTACCGCGCTCGTCCGCCGGGACGCTCGCGTCGCCGATCGAGAAGTCGCGGACGTGCAGCTCCCAGATCGCGCGGCTCGCCGCGTTGGCGACCGGGTCGGCCGTCTCCTCGACCCACTCGGCCGGCTGGGTCGCCGGGTCGGACAGGTCGACGGCGACGCTGGCGAGGGAGTTGAGCGTCAGCGCGTGGGAGTAGGGGTCGGTGACGGTGTTCGTCTCGATCCGGCCCGTCGTCGGCGCGTAGACGGTGACGACCCACCGGTAGGTGTCACCGCCGGCGAGGGTCCCGTCCGGCACGGACCACACGCCCGTCACGGGGTCGAGGGATGCCGGCACGTCGTCCGACGGCTCCCCACCGCCCGCACCGAGCTGCAGCTCGACCGACTGGGCGGTCGGTGCCCACAGCCGGGCGCTCGCCGTCCCGCCGGCCGCCAGCGCCCGCCCCGCGGCGGGCACGCCGCGACCGGGCGCCGCGTCCGGCACCGGGCGACCGGCGTCGCCCGCGAAGACGACACCGAGCTCGACGTCGCGCACCGCGGCGGCGTACAGGTCGTCGAGCACACCCGGGACCTGGACGCCGGTCGCCGCCGTGAGGGCGCCGTCGGCGCTCTGGGACACCCACACCTGCTCGGTCAGCAGCTCCCGGACGGCGTCGCGGTCGACGTCGTCGGGCAGGGCGAGGCCCTGGTAGCCGGCGAGCGCCGGGAACCGCTCGGTGACCTCGGCGGGCAGGTCGACCGGCGTCAGGTCGATGCTCGACCCGCCCGTCACCGCCCCGTCCGCGACGGCCAGGGTGGCGTCGGCGGAGTGGTGCAGCGACCAGCTCGCACCGGAGGCGACGCCGAGCGTCCGCGGCCAGGCGAGGAGGTCCTCGCCGACCCAGTGCGCACGCAGCTCGCCCGTGCCCGGCAGCGGCGGGTCCTCGACCGTGATCGTGAGCAGGTGCCTCGCGATCTCGTAGGAGAAGGCGACGACCTTGCCGCCGGTGGCGGAGAACCGGTAGTTCGATCCGTCGCGAGCCCCGTCGACGCCGTAGTTCTCGTCCCAGGACAGGCCGTGGGCCACCTTGACCTCGTAGGCGCCCGTCGGGATGCCGGTCGTCGAGAACGTGTAGATGCCGTCCCCGTCGTCGTCCTGCAGCCAGGCGCACATCGAGGCCGGCTGCCAGTCGCCGGGGCAGCCCAGCTCGGACTGGAAGTCACCGGCGAGCGTGATGATCGGGCCGGACGAGGTGTTGCTGAACCGGTTGGTCACGGGGTCGAAGTAGAACGTGATCGGGCCGCCGGCGTGCGTGTAGGTGACGTTCGGACCGTCCTTGACGCCCCCGGCGCCGAAGTTGAGGTCCCAGCTCCCGTCGATCGCGACCTTGTACTCGTAGTCGCCGGCCGGCAGGTCGAACGTGCCCGACCAGATCCCGTCCGGACGCAGCGTCAGCTGGGCCTGCGTGCAACCGGGCTGCCAGTCGGCGCTGCACCCCATCTCGGAGTTGTGGCTGCCGGGGACGCTCACGGCGTCGTAGGTCGACGGACCCGGCTCCTCGGGCTCGGTGGTCGTGACACCGACCCGGACGGAGCCGTAGCTCGAGGCGGCCGACACGTTCCCGGCCGCGTCGAGGGAGACCGCGCGGTACTCCACCAGCGTCCCGTCGGCGAGACCCGCGGTGTCGTGGAAGACGCGCGGCTTCGTCGTCTCGGCGGTCCCGAGCTGAGTCCACTCGTCGTCGCCGACGACGCGCCAGGCGAACGAGGTCTCGCGCCAGTGGTCGTCCGCCGACGCGGACACGGGGACGAGGCCGTCGATCGAGGCACCGGGCGTCGGGGTGGAGACCGTGACTCCCGCGGCCGCCGCCGGGGCGGTCACGGTGCCGTCGGCCCGGAGCACGACGGCCGAGCGGGCCGGGACGGTCACGCTCGCGACCGCGTCGGTGCCCGTGGCGACACCGGTGACGCTCCCGTCCAGCGGGTAGAGCGGCGCGAACGTCGCGTCCGCCGTCAGCGTCGGCACGTCGACCGTGCGCGCGGCGGCCGCGTTGTTCGCGACGACGAGGTACTCGACCTTCTCGTCGCGGTCGACGCGCGAGAAGGCGTAGACGCCGCTGGAGTCGACGAGCCGCTCGATCTGGGCGCCGTCGCTCAGCGCCGGGTGCTGTGCACGCAGGGCCGCGACGTCCGCGATCGTCCGGTACAGCGGGGCGGACGTGTCGAACCGGTCGACCGAGCCGGCCGTGACCCCCGTGACGAGGGGCTGGTTCGCGTACTCGGCCACCTGCGTCGCGAACATGTCCTGCCGGGCGTCCTTGTCGCCGCCGGTGCCGGCGAAGCCCTGCTCGTCGCCGTAGTAGACGACGGGCTGGCCGCGCGTGAGGAACATGAGCTCGTGCGCCAGCTCGCTGCGCTCGAGCGGGTTGTCCGTGGTGCTCAGGAAGTAGCCGACGCGGCCCATGTCGTGGTTGCCGAGGAAGGACGGGAGCGCGGACGCCGACGTGGTCGGCGTCGTGTAGTAGTCGTCTCCGGCGAACAGCGCGGACAGCGAGCTCGGCAGGCCGCCGCTCGCGAAGGTGAGGGCCTGCTGCTGGAAGTAGAAGTCGAGCACCGAGTCCATCTGCGTGCGACGGACGTACGGGCTGAGCTTGACCGGGTCGGCGTCGTAGACCTCGCCGAACATGAAGAAGTCGGGGTTGCCGACGGCGGTGGCGTGCTGGGAGACGGCTGCGGTGAACGCCTGCCAGAACTCGAAGTTCACGTGCTTGACGGTGTCGATGCGGAAGCCGTCGATGCCGAGGTCGACCCACGCGTCGTAGACGTCGATGAAGCCGTCGACGACCGTCGGGTGCTCCGTGAACAGGTCGTCCAGGCCGCTGAAGTCGCCGTAGGTGACGGACTCGCCCTCCCAGGTCGAGTCGCCCCGGTTGTGGTACAGCGTCGGGTCGTTGAGCCACGCGGGGACGCGCAGGTCGGCGTCCGCCGGGTCGATCACCGGCGTGTAGGGGAACGACGTCGCGGCGTCGAGCTCGGGGAAGGTGTCCGTCCCGGCGTAGTCGGCCGGGTCGAACGGGTTGCCGTTCGCGTCGCGGTAGGGCGACGACGCCTGCGGCACGTAGCCGTACTGGCCCTCCTGGTAGGAGATCACGTCGGCCGTGTGGTTGGTGATGATGTCGAAGTAGACCTTGATGTCGCGGTCGTGCGCGGCGTCGATGAAGTCCGCGAGCTCGTCGTTCGTGCCGAGGTGCGGGTCGATCTGGGTGAAGTCCGTGACCCAGTAGCCGTGGTACCCGGCCGAGGCGTCGGCGCCCGTGCCCTGGACCGGGCGGTTCTTGAACGACGGCGTGAGCCAGATGGCGGTGGTGCCGAGGCCCTCGATGTAGTCGAGTCTGTCACGCAGACCGGCGATGTCGCCGCCGTGGTAGAAGCCCTTGTCCGTCGGGTCGAGGCCGGTGACGAGACGGTCGTCGGAGTCCTCGCTGCCACGGTCGTTGGTGATGTCGCCGTTCGCGAACCGGTCCGTCATGACGAAGTAGAAGACCTCGTCGCCCCCCGCCTGCCGGACGGGGTCCGCCACGAGGGCGGAGTCGGCGTCGCTCACGTCGCCGGCCAGGTCGAGGGGCACGAGGCCCGTGCGCTTGGTGGTGGCGTCGAAGGTGAACCGCAGGCGGGTCTCCCCCGCGAGCACGAGCGGCGTGTTGCCCGAGCCGCCCTCGCGGCCGTAGGACTCCTCCCACGCGTGGTCGTAGGTCACCTTGTACTCGTAGCTGCCCGCCGGGAGCGTGAACTCGGCGGCGTAGACGCCGTCGGTCCCGGTCGGCGCGAGGTCGGTCGCGGTGCACTCCGGCTGCCAGTCACCGGCGCAGCCGAGCTCGGACTGCAGGCTGCCGACGAGGGTGAGGGGCCGCGGGGCTGCCGCCGCGGGCGCGACCGGCGTCGCGGCGAGAGCCGCGCCGAGACCGGTCGCGGCGAGGGCGAGAGCGGCGAGCGCGGCAGCCGGGCGACGGCTCTGCCGCCTCGTGCTGACGCCGCGCGAAGAACTGTGCTGAGACACGGGACGATCCGTTCGTCGGCTGCGGGGGTTCCGCGGTGACGCCTGCACTGGCGCCCCGCGAGGTCACCATCGTCCCAAGGCATGGGACGTTGCGCAAGACTTGCAGCGAAGTTGCATCAACGTGAGGACGATTAGCGCTGATTTGTGACTGCGGGAGTGTGAAGGGGGTCACAGCGTCGGCGTGTCGAGGGGGGCGTGTTGCAACGGTTGCGGGCGCGAGTTGCGGCGGGCGGCCGAGCGCCGCGTCGGGTGGCGCGGACGAGGCGCGGCGGAGCAGCGGAGCGGCGCGGCGGGAAAAGCCGAGCGGCGCGGCGCGGCGGGAAAAGCCGAGCGGCGGGCGGCCCACCCGAGGGTGGACCGCCCGCCGCTGCGGTGATGCGGAAGGCTGAGCGCCTAGGCCTCGATCAGAAGCCCATGCCGCCCATCTCGTCGCCGCCGGCCGGGACGGCCGGAGCCTTCTCCGGCTTGTCGGCGACGACGGCCTCGGTCGTGAGGAAGAGACCGGCGATCGACGCGGCGTTCTGCAGCGCCGAGCGGGTCACCTTGACCGGGTCGTTGACGCCCGCGGCGAGCAGGTCCTCGTACACGCCGGTCGCGGCGTTGAGGCCGTGCCCGGCCGGGAGGTTGCGGACCTTCTCGGCCACGACGCCGCCCTCGAGACCGGCGTTCTCGGCGATCTGCTTGAGCGGGGCGTCGATGGCGACCTCGACGATCTTGGCGCCCGTCGCCTCGTCACCGACGAGCTCGAGGCCCGCGAGGGCCTCCTTGCCGGCCTGGATGAGCGCGACGCCACCACCGGCGACGATGCCCTCCTCGACCGCGGCCTTGGCGTTGCGGACGGCGTCCTCGATGCGGTGCTTGCGCTCCTTGAGCTCGACCTCCGTCGCGGCACCCGCCTTGATGAGGGCGACGCCACCGGCCAGCTTCGCGAGGCGCTCCTGGAGCTTCTCGCGGTCGTAGTCGGAGTCGGAGTTCTCGATCTCGGCGCGGATCTGGTTGATCCGGCCGTCGAGGAGCTCCTTGTCCCCGGCACCCTCGACGATCGTGGTCTCGTCCTTGGAGACGACGACCTTGCGCGCCTGGCCGAGCACCGACAGGTCGGCGTTCTCGAGCGTGAGACCGACGGTCTCGGAGATGACCTGGCCGCCCGTGAGGATGGCCATGTCCTGCAGCATCGCCTTGCGGCGGTCGCCGAAGCCCGGGGCCTTGACGGCGACGGACTTGAAGATGCCGCGGATCTTGTTCACCACGAGGGTGGCGAGCGCCTCGGAGTCGACGTCCTCGGCGATGATGAGGAGCGGCTTGCCGGACTGGATGACCTTCTCCAGCAGCGGCAGCAGGTCCTTGACCGAGGAGATCTTCGACTCGACGAGCAGGATGAACGGGTCGTCGAGGACGGCCTCCTGACGCTCCTGATCGGTGACGAAGTACGCCGAGAGGTAGCCCTTGTCGAAGCGCATGCCCTCGGTGAACTCGAGCTCGATGCCGAGGGCGTTGGACTCCTCGACCGAGATGACGCCCTCCTTGCCGACCTTGAAGATCGCCTCGGCGATCTTCTCGCCGATCTCGACGTCGTTCGCGGAGATCGCGGCGGTCGCGGCGACCTGCTCCTGCGTCTCGACCTCCTTGGCCTGCTCGCGCAGCGCCTCGGTGACGGCCGCGACGGCCTTGTCGATGCCCCGCTTGAGGGCGATGGGGTTGGCGCCGGCGGCGACGTTGCGCAGACCCTCGCGAACGAGCGCCTGGGCGAGCACGGTGGCGGTCGTGGTGCCGTCACCCGCGATGTCGTCCGTCTTCTTGGCGACCTCCTTGACGAGCTCGGCGCCGATCTTCTCGAACGGCTCCTCCAGCTCGATCTCCTTGGCGATGGAGACGCCGTCGTTCGTGATCGTGGGGGCGCCCCACTTCTTCTCGAGAACGACGTTGCGACCCTTCGGGCCGAGCGTGACCTTGACGGTGTCGGCGAGGCGGTTGAGGCCACGCTCCATCCCGCGGCGGGCCTCCTCGTCGAAGGCAATGATCTTGGCCATGTGGCTGCGATCCTCCTGGTGAGATTCGAACGGACCGGGCGACGCCCGCGACGGACGGCCCCGCACCGGCCGGGCCTGTCCCGACCGCCGCGTGACCTCGCCACCCTGGTCACAGTTGTCACTCTCGATGCGAGAGTGCTAACTGAGATTTTGGCACTCTCGCATCGAGAGTGCAAGCAGCGCTCCCCCGTCGACCGGCTAGGCCCGCGGGCGGGGCAGGTGACGCTCCCACCAGTCGAGCACGGCCTCGAACCGCTGCCGCCGGTGCTTCGGACGACCCGAGCGGGACAGCTCGTGCCCCTCCCCCGGGAACAGCAGCAGCTCGGCCGGGACACCCCGCCGGCGCAGCCCCACGTACCAGCGCTGCCCCTGCTCCACCGGGCAGCGCCAGTCCTGCTCGGAGTGGACGACCAGCGTCGGGGTCACGACCTGACCGATGCGCGCCATCGGGCTCTGCGCCGCGACCAGCTCGGGGTCCTCGCCGACGTAGCGCAGCCCGAAGAACCAGCCGATGTCGCTCGACCCCTCGAAGCTGACCGGGTCGAGGAACCCGCGCTCGACGATCGCCCCGCGGAACCGCTCGGCCGCGTCGGGCCGGGTCGTCAGCCACGCCGTGAGGTAGCCGCCGTAGGAGCCGCCCATGACGCCGACGCGGTCGGCGTCGAGCTCCGGGTGCGTCGCCAGGGCGTGGTCCAGCAGGGCGAGGACGTCGTCGGCGTCGACCGTCCCGAACCCGCCGAGGATCGCGCGCCCGTGCGAGCTGCCGTAGCCCGCCGACCCCCGCAGGTTGCCGTAGACGACGGCGTAGCCGGCGCCCGCCGCCACCGCGACCTCGTCGAAGAACACGTCCTCGTAGGCCGCGTACGGCCCGCCGTGGATCATGAGCAGCGTCGGGTACGGCCCGGCGCCGAACTCCTCGGGGTCGGGCGTCACCAGCCAGCCGTGCACGGGCGTGCCGTCCGGCGCGCTCGCACCGTCGAGCTCGACCGGGAGCCGGAGCTCGCCGCCGACGGCGTCGCGCAGCGGCGCCGCCAGGTCGGTCAGCGCGGTGAGACCGTCGACGCCGCCGGCGTCGAGCGTCGCCGGCTCGATCTGCACCACCTCGCCGGGGCTGTCCGGCAGGGTCACGCTCGCGACGACGCGGCCGTCCGGGAGCGACGCCGCGCCCGTCACGCTGCCGGGGTGGACGACGTCGACGCCGCCGTCACCGCTCACGCGGACCAGCTCCGTGCGACCGCGCCGGGTCCGGCGCAGCAGCGCGCCCCCGTCGGCCGTGGTCTCGAACGCCCCGGCCCCGACGCCGCCGAGCAGGTCGTCGACCTCGGGGTCCGTCAGCCGCTCGGCGTCGACGAGCCCGGTGCCGACCAGGCGGGCGCGGACGAGTGCGGGGTTGCGGCCGACGTAGTCGAGGCCGTCAGCCCCGAGGTCGCGCACGAGGAGGTGGAGCAGCATCGCCCGGTCGGGGTCGGGCGCGACCGCGAGCGCGTCGACCGTGAGGCCGTCTGCGACGCCGTCCCGCGTGAACGGCGTGAGCGCGTCGAGGGCGACGACCTCCTGCCGGACCGGGACGGGCAGACCGCGGCGGTGAGCTGCGGCGTCGGAGTCGTCAGCGGTGCGCGAGTCGTCGGCGGTGCCGTCGGTGGCCCGCTCGATCTCCGCGACCTCGGGCAGCGCGAGCCGGACGAGGTCCGTCACGAGCGCGTCGTCCCGCCCCCGGCGCACGAGCAGGGCGTCGCCGGCGGGCGTCCACGTCACGTCGGCGAAGGACGGACCGGCCTCCGGGGTGTCGCCACCGGTGAGGCGGAGCGGTGCCCTGGGCGTGGCCGGCGGCGCGGTGGGTGCGGCCGGGAGCGGGACGTCGACGACGAACACGTGGGCGGGGCGGCCCTCGGTGAAGCCGATGCCGTCGTGACGGTAGGTGAAGGTGGTGATGTGGCGCGCGGGCTCGGCGTCGGGACCGACCCCGTCGGTCGTGCCGTAGCGGCCCTCCTCCGGGACACGCGCCACGTAGGCGATCCGGCCGGAGTCGGGCGACCAGGCGGGGCGGCCGGAGACGCCGAGCTGGTGGCTCGTGAGGACGACGGGCTCGCCGCCGCGCACGTCGAGCACCGCGAGCTGCGCGGGTCCCGACTCGCCGGCGCGCAGGAACGCGATCCAGCGGCCGTCGGGCGAGACGACCGGCTCGCTGTCGCGCGGGCCCGCGGTCAGCGCGAGCGCCGGGGCGCCGGGCTCGGCGAGGTCGAGTCGCCAGAGCCGGGAGCGGTAGGCGTCGGCGTCGAGGTCGGGCCGGGAGACGGCGACGACGGCGAGGGCGCCGTCCGGGCTCACCGCGGGACGGCCGGGGATGCGCAGGAGGTCGAGGTGCTCGGGCTTCACCCCTCGACCCTAGGCCAGCGGTCGCAGCCGGCGCTGGCTCGAGGCCCCGTCCGCTCTCCGCGGATCGTCGCACCCGCCACCCCGACCGATGCGGCGCGTCGCACTGGACACGCCGTGTGGAGCCCGATGACGCCGGGACGGATCCGCGGAGAGCGGACACCCCGGCGGCCGACCGAGCGGACCGGACCGGGCTAGACCGGCCCGGCGGGCTTGGCGGGGTCCTTGCGCTTGTCGTCGCCGGCCACCACGAGGCTCGGCATGATCTCGTGCAGCCGCTCGACCCACTCCGGGTGCTCGTCGCCGAAGCAGGTCTTGATGACCTTGGCCATCGCGAACGCGGCCGTCGAGGCACCGGGCGAGGCGCCGAGCAGGCCGGCGACCGTCCCGTCGGCCGACGCGATGACCTCGGTGCCGAACTCGAGGGTGCCGCCCTTGGTCGGGTGCGGCTTGATGATCTGCACGCGCTGGCCGGCGTTGATGAGCGTCCAGGGCTCCTGCGTGGCTGCCGGGAAGAAGCCGCGCATCGTCCGCAGTCGCGCGGCCGGCGACGCGATGAGCTCCTTGACGAGGTACTTGACCAGGTCGAGGTTGTCCCGGGCCACCGAGAGCATCGAGCGGACGTTGTGCAGCCGGACCGTGCGCAGCGCGTCGAACATCGAGCCGTGCACGAGGAACTTGACCGAGAAGCCGGCGAACGGGCCGAACATGAGCGCGGTGCGGCCGTCGACCACGCGGGTGTCCAGGTGCGGGACCGACATCGGCGGCGCGCCGACCTCGGCGCGGCCGTACACCTTGGCGTGGTGCCGGGCCACGAGGTCCTCGTCGAACGTGCGCAGGAACTGCCCGGCGATCGGGAAGCCGCCGTAGCCGCGGATCTCCGGGATGCGCGTGCCCTGGAGCAGCCGCAGCGCGCCGCCGCCGGCGCCGACGAACACGAATCGCGCGTCGACCGTCCGGGGCTCGCCGATGGTCTGCCAGGACCGGTCCCGGACCGTGAGCCGCCAGCCCGGGCCGCACCGGCGGATCGAGCGCACCTCCTGGCCGAGGTGGACGGTGGCCCCGCGGGCGCGGGCCGCGTCGAACAGCTCGGTGGTGAGACGGCCGAAGTCGACGTCGGTTCCGCTGCGCACGCGCGTGGCGGCGACGGGGCCGTCGGCGGGACGGCCGGCCGCGAGCAGCGGGGCCCACTCGGCGATCTCGCCGAGGTCCTCCGAGTACTCCATGTCCGCGAAGTTCGGGTGGGCCGAGAGGGCCTCGTACCGGGCCCGCAGGTAGTCGACGCCGTCCTGGCCGGACACGAACGTCATGTGCGGGACCGGGCTGAGGAAGGAGTCCTCGCCGTCGATCGCGCCGGTCCCGGCCAGGTGCGCCCACAGCTCGCGCGAGGCGTGGAACTGCTCGTTGACGGCGACTGCCTTGGTGATGTCGATCGAGCCGTCGGCGCGCTGTGGCGTGTAGTTGAGCTCGCAGAGCGCCGCGTGCCCCGTCCCGGCGTTCCGCCAGGGGTTCGAGCTCTCGTCCGCGGGCTCCGGCAGCCGCTCGAAGACGTGGATGCTGGCGCCCGGGTCGAGCTCGCTGAGCAGGACCGCGAGCGTCGCGGACATGATGCCGCCGCCGATGAGGACGTAGTCGACGGGCGGGGTCGCCGGGCGGGTCGACCGGGGCCGACGGGAGCCGCGGGCCACGCGCGAGCCGCTGGGTGCTGACGTCACTGCCGGGTCCACTCCGCGCTCACTCCGCGAAGTCGGACCGGAGCACGACGGTGATCGACGCGACGTCGGCCAGCTCGCTGACCTGCGCGATCCCGAGCTCGGACGCGACGGCCTCGGCCGCGGCGCGCAGCGACTCGTCGCGGAAGAACACGGTGGACACCTCGGGCTGCGCCGACTGGTAGTTGCCGCTCGTGATGTTGCTCCAGCCGAGACCGGCGAGCTTCTCCTGCGTCCGGCCCGCCAGCCCCTGGACGCTGGCGCCGTTGAGCACCGACACGGCGACCGCGCGGTCGACGGGCTCGGGCTCCGGCTCGGTCGCCGTCTCCTCGGGGGTCGGCTCCTCGCTGGTCTCGCCCTCGCCGGCGCCCGTGCTCTCCTCGGGGGCCGGCTCGGTGCCGTCGGTGGCGGCGTCGGTCGGCGTGCCGTCCGTCGCGGTGATGCTGGGCGTGGTCGGGGCCGCGCCGTCGTCACCGCCGCCGGCGGCGATGCGGACCAGGCCCCAGGCGAGGAGGGGAGCGAGGACGACCACCGCGATGAGCGGCCCCCACACGCGCCACCACGGTCGCGGCGCACGGTGAACCCCCTGCGGGACGCGCTGGCGTCCGAGCTCGTCGAACTCGTCGTCGGGGAAGGGGTAGGTGTCCTCAGCCACGATGCGAGGGTAACCGAGACGGGGCGGTTCAGCCCGTGACGTCGCCGAGACGACGCGCGGAACGCGCCTGCTGGCGGCTCGCGCGCATCCGGCGCAGGCGCTTGACGAGGAGCGGCTGGGCCGCGAGCGCCTCGGGTCGGTCGATGAGCGCGTTGAGCACCTGGTAGTACCGGGTGGCGTTCATGCCGAACGCCTCGGAGATCGCGGCCTCCTTGGCGCCGCCGAAGCGCCACCAGCCGGTCTCGAACTCGAGGATCTCGCGCTCGCGCTCCGTGAGGCCACCCTCGGGGGCGCTCTCCGGAGCCGCCGTGACCGCGGCCGTCGCCGTCGTGGCCATGCCGACCTCCCTCGTGAGTCTCGTGCGCCCGGTACGTGCGCTGCGCCCGGGAGCCGGTCCCGGTGCTGCCCCATCCTATGCGGTGAACCACACGCGTGTCATTCGCCGACGACGCGGGGCCGCCGTGCTATGCGTCTCCCCCGGGCGAGGCCGGCCTCCCGATCAGGGAAGCGACCAGTCGACCGGCGAGGCGCCCTGCTGCTCGAGCAGCCCGTTGGCGCGGGAGAACGGGCGCGATCCGAAGAACCCGGCGTTCGCCGACAGGGGCGACGGGTGCGGCGACGCGACCACGGGCACGTCGCCGAGCATCGGCGTGAGGCCCTGCGCGTCGCGGCCCCAGAGCACCGCGACGAGCGGCCCGCCGCGCCCGACCAGCGCCTCGATCGCGCGCTGCGTCACCTGCTCCCAGCCCTTGCCGCGGTGCGAGCCCGCGGCCCCGGCGCGCACGGTGAGGACGCGGTTGAGCAGGAGGACGCCCTGGTCGGCCCACGGCGTGAGGTCGCCGGTCGTCGGGGTCGGCAGGCCGAGGTCCGTTCCGAGCTCGCGGTAGATGTTGGCGAGGGAGCGCGGGACGGGCTGGACGTGGGGGTCGACCGCGAAGGACAGCCCGATCGCGTGCCCCGGGGTCGGGTAGGGGTCCTGGCCGACGATCAGCACCTTGACGTCGGCGAGCGGTCGCTCGAACGCGCGGAGCACGTGGCGCCCGGCCGGCAGGTAGCGGCGCCCGGCCGCGGTCTCGGCGCGGAGGAACTCCCCCAGCTCGTGCACCTGGGCCTCGACGGGCGCGAGGGCCTCGGCCCAGTCGGGAGCGATGATCTCGGCGAGCGGCTGCGGCATCCGACGATCCTGGCAGGTGTCGGGTCGCGGGGCCAGCACGACGCCGACGGTTAGCGTGAGGGGATGGTGACCACACCGACGACACCGCCGTGGCGCAGCTACGTCGCGATGGGCGACTCGTTCACGGAGGGCCTGTGGGACGTCCTCGACTCCGACGGCGTACCCAGCCCCGACCTGTCCACGTGGGCGACGGCCAACCCGCACGACCCCGACGTCCCGACGCTCCGGCTGCGCGGCTGGGCCGACCTGCTCGCCCAGCACCTGGCGCGCCGGCGACAGGAACCGCTGTCGTACGCGAACCTCGCGATCCGCGGCAAGCTCCTCGGCCCGATCGTCGAGGAGCAGCTCGAGCCGGCGATCGCGCTGCGCCCGGACCTCGTGTCGTTCGTCGGGGGCGGCAACGACATCCTGCGCGCCTCGGTCGACATCGACTCGATCTCGGCGCAGCTCGAGGAGGCCGTCGTCCGGCTCCGGGCCGAGGGCATCGACGTGCTCCTCGCGACGGGGTTCGACATGAAGTCGCACTCGATGCTGTCGGCGACCCGCTCTCGCGTCGCGCTGTTCAACGCGAACATCAGCTCGATCGCGCGGCGGCACGGCGCCTACGTGCTCGACCTGTGGGGCATGCGCAGCCTGCGCGACCCGGAGTGCTGGAGCGAGGACCGCATCCACCTCCTGGCGAAGGGGCACGAGCGGGTGGCGCAGGCGGCGCTCGCCGGGCTCGGGCTCGCCGCCGACGACCCCGCGTGGGACGACGCCGAGATCGACCTGCCGCAGCTGCCCGTCCGCGAGCAGCTCGCGCACAACGCCGCCTGGGTGCGCCACCACGCCTATCCCTGGGCCACGCGGCGGTTCCGGGGCACGTCGTCCGAGGTCGAGCGCCTGCCGAAGTTCCCCGAGTACGTCGAGGTGGTCGACGGCGACCCGCCGGACTGAGCGGGACACACGGGGAGCGCCGGGCCGAGGCGCCGGGCGAGCGGGGAGCCGGGCGCGCGGAGCTCGCCGGCCGCGGCGCGTGCAAGAGGAGCCGGCTGAGCCGACACATCCGGGGTAGCGCGGCCCACCGCGACGGACGTGGCTCCCCCGCGTCGGTCCGCACCGCGTGGGTCCGACCAGCCCCACCCGCGATCCCCGAGGAGGATCCCCATGACCACCGCCCTGCACCGCGCGGCGCGCACCAGCATCGCGCTCGTCGCCGCCATCGTCCTGCTCGCCGCCTGCGCGTCGGGCGGGGACTCCGGTACCGCCGATGCCGCCGGCGACGTGACCGAGAGCGGCGCCACGACCGACGCGCCGGCGACGGAGAGTGCGGAGGGCGCCGACCCGGGCATCGCCGGCTCGTGGGTCCTGGCAGACGACCCGGCGATCACCCTGGAGGTCACCGAGACCGGTCAGGTGTCCGGCAGCGGCGGCTGCAACACGTACATGACGACGGTGACCCGCGACGAGGCGACGGGCGACCTCGCGTTCGGCCCGGCTGCCAGCACGCGGATGGCGTGCGAGCAGGCGGTCATGGACGCCGAGCACGCCTACCTGACGCGACTGGAGACGGTCACCCGGGGCACGGTCGACGGCGCGAGCCTCGTGCTCGGGACGTCCGACGGCGACGAGCTGGTCTTCACCTCCGCCGGCTGAGCCCGACGCGAACCTCCGTCGACCCGTCGCGGCGCAGGCCCACCTCGACGACGGCGCGGTCGCCGTCGTCCTCGACGCGCGGACGCCACCCCGGCCCTTCCGCGACCGAGAGCTTGATCTGGGCAGATCAAACCCCAGGAGTTGATCGCCTGCGAGCCGCGCGCGCGTCACGGAGCCGCCGGAGCCGGTTCACGACGACCGGCGCGTACGCGAGGGCGTCCGGTCGATCCAGGAGTGCGTTGAGCACCTGGTTGTAGGACGTCTCGTTCACGCCGAACTCCGCCCGTAGAGCCGCCTCCTTGGCGCCGCCGAGCCGATGAGGGCGAGACTCGAAGTCGAGCATCTCCCTCTCGCGCTCGGACAGACCCGTCGAGGATCCGACGACGCGGCCGGACGGCACCGGGCTCATGCCACTCCTTCGTCCATGCGCATCGTCCGGCCACGACCGTCGTGATGCCCCTGGTACAGGGTGACCAGCTGAACGGTGACACCGAGCTCCTTGGCGAGCGCACCGGCATGGTTGCCCACGAGACGCTCGGCCAGGCTGTACTCCAGCGACGAGATGAGCGTCTGCGCCGCCCAGAGGTTCGCCTCTCGCTCGTCCCGCTCGCGATCGTGCCTGGTCCGCCAGTCGTGCCGGTGATGGACGTGCCCGAGCTCGTGAGCAAGCGTCGTCCGCTGTGTCAGCAGGGTCTTTCGTGGGTTGACGTAGATGATGCCGGTGGAGTGCACCTCCCCCGAACGACTGCCAAGATCGCGAAAGACCACTCGCATCCCCATCGCCCCCGCCAGCCAGATCAGTTCCTCCACGCGACCCTCCTATGGCTCGTCCTGCTGCGCCTCCGACTCGGCGTCGTCGTCATCCTCGCGCGCTGCCATGAGCGTGCCACCGCCCTCCGACATCGATCGGCCGCCGAAGATCGTGCGGCCCCCGTCGCGGTAAAAGATGGGGTCGGGGTACCCCCGGCCGCGGAGATCGGCGGCATCGCGTTCCGCCTCGGCCAGCACGTCGGCCACGTCGAGCCCGAGGGTCCAGCACAGCCGGTCGAGCACGTCAAGGTCGATCGCCCGGGTACCGCGCAGGATCTTGGAGAGCTGCGACTGCGACACCCCTGAAACCGCTGCCAGCTCGGTCTGGGTCGCCTGGACACGCGCGACACGTGCTCGCAGCACCGCGGCGACGTTGCGGGTGATGACACCGGGAAGGGTCACGTTCGTCATGGCCGCGAGTATGCCAGCACAACCGACTTCAGTCCAGACTTGACTCTTCTAGTTCATCTGGACTACTAATGTCTCCATGAACTACAGATCTCGAGAGAAGCAGCTCCAGGCGGAGGTCCTGGCGGAGATGGACCTCCGGGGGGTCTCCCTCTCGGACCTCGCGGCCGGGTCCGGCATCGGTCTCGGCACGCTGAACCGGTGTCTAGCGGGAGAGACCGCGTTCACCATCGACGCCCTGTCTCGGGTGGCACGAACCCTCGGGACCACGGCATCGGACCTCCTCGCTCGATCGAGGACCGAGCATCCCTGATCGTCGTCCCTCGGTGGACGACGTCGAACCGCCGGGCCACGCGCCAGCGAGAGACGAGGCACAGCCATGTCGATTTTCACCCGCGCCGAATGGCGGTCGTTCGTCCGCGACGCGGCCGATGCCGAGGGACACCTCCTCACCGAGAAGGAAGTCCGTGACTGCGCCGGGCTCCTTGCTCACAGGTACGAGGCGGCGCTCGACGAGCGGCCCGGCGACTGGAGCGTCGACGGGACGATTCCCGACCCGACTCCGGCGACGGCATTCCCGAACGCGGCGATCGAGCGCGCCGTCGTGAATGCGGCCGCGGCTCGGAGACGCATCACGACCAGACGATCCGCCTGACCCATCCACCCCGGCCCCGCCCGCTGCCACAGCGGCGCGGGGCTTCCTCATCCCTGGAGTACCCATGCCCACCGAGATCCAGCCCCGGCCAACCCGCCGCGAACGCGACATCCCCCACCTGCCCCCGCTCCTGGGGCCGCTCCTGGAGCGGGGTGGCGAACGATGACCGCTCTCACCGAGCCGGCCCTCTCCCCCTCCGGTCGACCGAAGGGGACCCGTGACCGGTACCCGGACGACATCCGCGTCGGGGACACGATCACCTGGGTGGACCGCGAGCGCGTTCGCCGGGGTGTGGTGACCGGTCGCGAGGGGAACCCGTACGTCGCCGTGGTGCTCGTCGGACGAACGCGCGTGTACCGGCGGCAGGTCACGGTCCACCTGCCGAGCTCGTGGACCCCGCCCGCGTCGCTCGACATCCCTCCCCAGGACCTGCAGGAGGAACAGGCCGCGTCGCTCGTCGAGGCCCGCCAACAGCACGGCTGGGACGAGGCGCTGCGCGTCGCCGGGCTCAGCCACGCGGAGGGTGTCCGTCGCTGGTCCCTCGCCATCGACCGGGGCTGGGCCTCCTGAGACGACCACGAACCGGGAGGACAGCATGACCATCTCAGCAATCGAAGCCCACCAGGCACGCGACGACCTCCTCCAGATCTGTGACGCATGGCCGGCGCTCCGCGCTCGTCTTCACCGCTCGAGCAGACAACCGGCCGGGGACCGCGTCTCCGGCAGCAGGAGCCGGCCGCTGGTGCTCGACGTCCACGTCCTCGACCTGATGACCGAGATCGAGAACGAGGCGGCCTCCCTTGCCCGCGTGCTCATGGACGAGCTGCCCAGGAGCACGGGCCGACCGTGGACTCCCGCGCAGACGGGCGTCGCCCTGCTCCGCGAGATCGCGACACGGCACCACGGTCACTTCACCACGGGCGACGAGCAGACAGCCCTCGCGTTCGTCGGGTGGGCCAACACCTACTGGCGCAAGGTCCGGCGCACGATCGAGGGGAGGGCCCCGTCCGCCTACATGGGCGACTGCCCCATGACCTACCCGGAAGGGACCCAGCGCGACGGCGAGGACGTCTCCGGTCTCCCCTGCTCGGGGTCGCTCTACCGGTACGACGGGTTCGCCGACATGCGCTGCCCCGACTGCGGGCAGGCGACGACGCTCGACGACCAGCGCGACCACGTCGCCTCGGTGCTCGAGAAGCTCGTCATGACCCAGAGCGAGATCCGCGCGGCGCTCGTCGTGCTCGGCTACGAGCTGTCGATCAAGACGGTGCAGTCGTGGACCCAGCAGCTCCGGGGTCGACCGGCTCGGCTCCCCGAGGCGGTCGCCGACGAGGGGCTCTACCGGCTCAGCGACGCGGTCGAGCTGGCCGAGCAGTGGGCGAGAAGGAGGGCAGGAGCGCGACGCGTGCCTTCCGCCCACTAGTCAGGTACGCTGCAAGCGATGGTGTTGAACAACACCCACGAAAGGCCGGGAGTCGACTGAGACCCCGGCCTTTGTCGTAGGCGCGACCGGCATCGGAGGCGGCCCTTTCCTCCGGGCCGTCACCTTCTGGGGAAAGCTCGGGCCCACCCCGACGCGGGCACCCGTCCCCTTGCTCGCTCTCCCATGACGGAGAGGTGCGGGGCGGCCAGCTCCGCGCTCTCGCGACCCTCTTGTGCTCAGCGGCGACCGGCCAGCACCGGCTCGGCTCCCGCCCTGAGCCCATCCATCCTCAGCCCCACGCATCCCGCGCGGGGTTCTTCGTCGCGCCATCGGGCGACGGAGGGAGAAGAAAGCCGCACGTGCGGCGACAACCAACGCCCCGCCAGTCGGGGAAGACAAGGAGTGAACATGCTGCTGCTCTCTGATGGCATCACCCGCCTGGACATCCTGCCCACCAAGCCTGCCGGCTGGGACGTGGGTGACGGCACGGTCGAGCTTCCGCTGTCCGCGTTCGCGGACGCGGTCGACACCTGCGGCCAGATCAACAAGCCGGACTACCACCTGGGTGCTGGACCGTCGGCCACCGTGGCCGACCAGCCGCTGTGCGAGAAGGGGGAGGGCAACGCGTTCGGGGCCTCGACCTTCACCGGCACCCTCTCGGTGCTGCGTCAGTACGACGAGACGGGTCACATCGATCCCCTGACGGACACGGTCTACGCCGTGATCGGCGAGAAGGGTGCGCGGGCCTGGTACGCCGAGCGCACGGGCCCGTCCGCCAAGACCCCGCTGGCCGTCGGCGACGAGGGCTGGATCTACGAGGCGGAGTCAGACGAGCCGTCGGTCCCGCAGGACCGCTCCGGCTACTCGAAGGAGACCATCCCGCTCTCCGTCAAGGGTCGACGCCGCTTCAAGGTCGTCGCTCCCGCCGGACCGTGATCTAGAACCCCTGCCGCGCCGGATGACTCACAGGCTCTCCGGCGCGGCAGGCTCCCCGACCGACGCCTGTGCCCCCGCCCGCCACCAAAGACAAGGAACGAGCCTGTGACAACTACTCCCGAGACCACGATCGCCGTCGACTTCGACCTCATCAGCTACATCAACTCCGGCACGGTCGCGCGCCGCGAGGTCGTGATCTACGCCGACGAGCAAGCCGCCGGCGAGCTCATCGACACACTCGCGGCGCTGCGCGCGCTGGGCTGGTCCGATGACGAGGAGCCGCGCCCGTCGACGCCCAAGGACGGCCCGCTGGACGAGCCGAGCGAGCCCGCCGGGGTCGGGCTCCTCCTCGACCGTGCCCGTGCGGCCCAGGAGCGCCTCGACGCCTCGCGATCGGTGTGGACGGTCCAGGCGCTCTCCTCGGAGACCGCCGACGACATCATGGCCGAGCACCCGCTGCCGAAGATGCCGACCCCCGCGAAGGACAGCGCGAGCGAGCGGGAGCGCGAACGCTACCAGGAGCGCTACCTGGCCTATCGGGAGTCGGTCGACAGGACCCAGCGGGAGCAGCGGTACGCGCTCCTCTCCCGCGCCGTCGTGTCCGTCGAGACCCCTCACGGCACGGCCGAGGGCGCCAGCGTCGAGCAGCTCCATGCGATCGACGCCCGCCCCGGCGGCCAGAAGTGGATCGACCGACTCTGGTCAGCCCTGGACGAGGCGCAGACCCAGGACCCGGACGTGCCGCGCCCTACGTGGCTCGGGCGCTCCACGAACTCCCCGGCCTGATCCGGGCGCTCCGCGCCGCGAGGGCGTGGGGCGTGCGTCCGATGAAGTACCTCGGTGCCACCGGGAAGCGGTGGACGGGCAGGGACCGCGCCCTCGCCGAGGGACTGGAGGAGTACGAGGCGAGCCTCAACCCGGTCGGCATTCCGTCCTGGATCGCACGCGACCCGAGTCGCAGATTCACGGTCGACGAGAACGTCGACCGGGCCATGGCCGTCTACGAGGAGGCCCAGGAGGGGATCCGCAAGTCCGACGTCGACACTCCCGGGCTGATCCTCGCGGTGCTCGAGGTCAGCTCGGAGGTGACGGCGCCCTCGACCACGAGCACCGCACCAGCGGGATAGGTGCCCCGCGGGGGCGAGCGGGGTCTCGATCCGCTCGCCCCCACCAACCACCACACCGCAATCCCCTTCGTCCCCACGACGTCGGGGGCCATCGACATCCCGAGGAGGTACCCCATGGCCAATCCGACCATCAAGGTCGCACTGACCATCTCGGTCACGCAGTACACGACCGAGGTCGAGCGGGCGACCCGAGCGACGGAGTCGCTCGGAAAGTCAGCGGACAAGGCAGCGAAGCAGTCGCAGACGGCGTTCGCCAAGATGCTCCAGTCTGCGCGCGACAACAAGGAGGCGTGGGCGACCGTCGGCGGAGCCCTCACGAAGGTCGGCCAGTCGATCATGGACGTCGCCGTGTCCGCGGCGAAGGCCGGCATCGCCTACAACACGCTGCAGCAGACCTCTCGCACCGCGTTGACGACCCTCCTCGGCTCCGCGGAGGCGGCCGCCGCGCAGATGGGCAGGCTGGACGACTTCGCGCGGAACTCTCCCTTCGCGAAGAAGACGTTCGTCACGGCGCAGCAGCAGATGCTCGGCTTCGGCGTCGCCACGCAGAAGGTGCTCCCCTACCTGGACGCCGTCCAGAACGCCGTCGCCGCGATGGGCGGGTCCAACCAGCAGATCACCGACATCTCGTCGATCATGTCGCAGATCTCCGCGGCGTCGAGGATCACGGCCGGCGATCTGACCCAGTTCGGTCAGCACGGCGTCGACGCCGCGGAGCTGATCGGCTCGCAGCTCGGTCGGACCGGGACACAGATCCGCGAGGAGATCACGGCCGGCACGCTCGATGCCGGTACCGCCCTCGACGCACTCGCCGCAGGTATGCAGAGCCGGTACGGCGGGGCTGCGAGCGACGTCAAGAGCACCTTCGCCGGCGCGTTCGAGCGGGTCAAGAGCGCCTGGAGCGATCTGACTTCCGAGCTTGCGCAGCCACTGGTCGGCACCGACGGTGGCGGCATCCTCGTGGGCCTCGCCAATGGTGCCGCCGATCTCATGCGGAACTTCCAGGCGCTGCCAGACCCGGTCAAGGGAACGACGGTTGTGCTCACTGGTCTGATCGGGGCGACGTCACTGGTCAGCGGGGGGTTCCTCACTCTCGTACCGCGACTGGTAGACGTCTGGGAGGGACTAGGCAAGATGGGTCGGTTCGGGTCTCTCGCACAAGGAGGTCTCCGGCGAGTTGGGACTGCCGCGTCCGCACTGGTCTCACCCATGGCTCTCGCGAGTGCGGCGATCGTGGCGGCCTTGATCACCGTCGACCAGCTCTCGCGTACCAAGCTGGAGACGTTCTCAACGGAAGAAGTGACCTCCGCACTCCTCGACATCCGTGATGCCTCCTACGCATCGACCGACTCGCTGGACAGGTTCTTCACGGTCTCGAAGAGCTCCTCGAGCCAAGGCATGGTGAGGGGGCTCCTGAACGTCTCCAGCGGCCTTCACGGCCTTGATGACGCGTTCCGTAGGGTCGCCGGAAACAGAACCGCCCTGGAGTCCATTCGAGACGCGCTGTCATGGGTTCCGGGGATCGATTCGCCCGAGCTAAGGGCGGCGACCAGCTCATTCGAGGCTCTGGACCTCGCGATCACGGGGATGGCTGAAGGAGGAGACGCCGAGGGGGCGGCTCTCCAGTGGGAACTGCTCAAGCAGGCCGCCGATCGCATGGGGGTGTCCGTGGACGACCTCAACCAGCTGTTCCCCCAGTACCAAGCACATCTGGTGGGGGTCGAGAACGAGCAGCGATCGTACGCAGATGCCGCCGACGGCGCGGCCGGCTCCACATCCGCTCTGACCAAGGCCCAGCAGGAAGCCGCCGAGGAGGCCAAGCGGTTCGCGCAGGCGTGGCTGGAGACGGCCCAAGGCGCGGGCAACACGTTCGGGACGATCAGCAGCGCCTACGACGCCGTGATCGAGAAGAACAAGGAGATCGCGCAGAGCGACGCGGATCGCGCCAATGAAGGGGTCGCGGCGAACGACGCGAGCCTGAAGTCGTGGATGGACTTCTACAACGGAACGACCGTCTCGCACGACGACTGGCTTGCTCAGATGCAGGAGCAGCAGCGGGCCACCGAGAACTGGGCGAGCAACTACCAGACGGCGATGACCCAGGTGCGCGGGATGCCGGCTGAGGTTCAGGAGTCGGCGCTTGCGATGATCCAGGACCTGGTCGCCAAGGGGGCCGATGGAATGCCGATGCTCCAGGCCTGGGTCGATGGCACACCGGAGTGGCGTCAGGAGATGATCAGGGCGTTCGACGGCAAGAACCTCGCGACGGATCTCGTCGGAGAGACGCCGCCGACCATCGACGTCCTGGCACGCACCGCGCTTGCGGAGGAGAAGGTGCGCGAGCTCGAGGAGCAGCTCCTCGACACCACCACGACGACTCAGGTCGACGCCGACACGACGCCGGCCACGCTCACGCTCGACGAGATGCTCGCCTATGCCGGCGACGCGAATGTCGTCGTGCCGATCCTGTCGAGCACTGGACCAGCCCGCACGATCGCCGAGGAGTTCCTCGCGTGGGCACAGTCGACGGAGCCGATCATCGTGTGCGATGCCGACACCGGAGAGGCCACCGTCACGGTGGACGCATTCACGAGCTGGGTCCAGAGCCTCGACCCCAGCGCCAGGATCGGTGCCTCCACCGACGAGGCGACGGGCAGCGTCAGTGCCTTCATCACGTGGGCGGACGGTTCCCGCTCGGAGGTGCAGGTCGACGCCGGGACCGGCGGCGCGGAGACGACGGTCACGAACTTCGTCGGCACGACGAACGAACGTCGCGCCTCGATCCAGGTGTCCGCGTCGACGTCGGATGCCGAGGAGAAGATCTCCGTGCTCACCCGTGCACGGAGGGTGGCCGTCTCGGCCTTCATCCCGGGATTCTTCGGGCTTCGCGAGGGCGGACCCGTGACGTATCGCGCAGCGGGCGGCCCCGTCCACGGGCCTGGCACCGGTACGAGCGACAGCGTTCCGGCAACCGGTCCGTTCGGGTCCCGCTACCAGCTCTCCAACGGAGAGCACGTATGGACGGCACGCGAGACGGCCGCCGTCGGAGGGCACGTGGAGATGCTGCGGCTGCGCCGCGCAGCGCTCACCGGACGGGTCAGCTACCGAGCCGGGGGCGGGAGCATCGAGCCCCGGTACCTCACGCCTCGGGTCTCCCCGCAGGTGTACGTCAACACGACACCGACGGCCGACCTCTCGGCGGTGCGACAGATCGTGCTGGACGCCGTCTCGGAGTTCGCGCGCGTATCGACAACAGCAGCAGCAGACATCTCCCAGTCGAACCTCGCGGGTGCCGCGAGATCGCAGGGGAGCGAGTTCCAGACGAGGGGGCCGATGTGGTGACGACGCTGGTAGCCGAGGTTCTCGACGGTCCGCCGCCGATGGTGGGCCTGACTCTCACGGGCGCCGGCACGGGACCAGCCCGGTTCGAGGTGTCCTGGGACGGAGGTACGTCGTGGCGACGCGTGCGGGCTCGCTCGACGACCGTGGTGGGCTCCACCTACGTGCGCGATCACGTGGCGCCGCTCAACGTGCCGGCCATCTACCGGGTGACGGTCAACGAGATCACGACGACGGCGGAGCCGGTCACGGTGCCATCCGACGTCGCGTGGGTGCAGGACCCGCTCGACCCGCGCGGCGCGGTCCCGGTGCTCTGTCACCGCGGAGAGGGGGGTCTGACGCTGCTGTCACCGTCACTGGGCGAGCAGTCACGACGGCAGGTCGTCGACATGGTGACCGTGCAGGACTCGGTCTATCCGGTCGCGGCGCTCGGGCCACGGCTCGCCCCGGCGGACATGCGTCTCCACCTGCGTGCCACGGCCTCGGCGCAGGGCGAGCTCGTGAACGCGATGCGCGCCCTGATCTCCTCCGGCACCCAGATCGTGCTTCGCGGCCTGCCGCCTGTGCTCGGGCTGGACGCGGTGGCACACGTGACCGCTCCCGACGTGGACGTCCTCCCGGTCGTGGGCGGGGTCGTTGGAGCGCTGGCCGACTGGCGGCTCACCGTTCATCAGACACGGCCCATGAACATGAGCATCAGTGTTCCGTTCTGGACGTATCAGCAGGTGCGGGAGATGTGGCCGACCTCCTATGCGGACGTGAGGTCCGCCAGGCCCGGCGAGTCGTACATCGACTGGCTGCGCACCCCCGAGCCGTGACCGAACGCTCTGGTCGTCGGCTCTCTCGTTCTCTCTTAGGTGGTGGTGTTCGTGCGTGTACCCGTTGACGTGTGGGAAGACCTGGCGGCCGAGGTCATCGGCACCAGCCGGGGTGACGGTCTGGAGGTCATCGCCTGGCGCGGTTCGAGTCCCCCTCTCCGACTCGACGTCGTCTCGTGGGCCATCTCGTCGGCGGATCGGGCGATCCCCGACCAGCTGACCCTCACGGTCGACGACCAGGACGGCCTCCTCACGCCGTGGGGCCTATCGGACACCCTGGCGCCGTTCGGCTCACGGGTCTCCGTCGCCTGGGTGAGCGGTAGCACCGGCCTTCGCGTGCCCTGGGGAGTCTTTCGGCTCCGCAAGGCGGACCCGCGGACGCAGTGGCTCGTCGCCAAGGACGGGATCCGGCGGATCCACGGCGGCGGACAGGTCCGCCTCACGGCCGACTCCGACCCTCAGTGCACGGCCGATCGGTGCCGTCTCGACGCGGACGTGCCGTCGAGCACGTCGCGTCTCGGGGAGGTGCGCCGTCTCATGAACCTCATCGGGATGAGCGTCGACGTCCAGGGCGTCGCGGACAAGCCGTGCCCGTCCGGGTTGGTGTACGACGACGGCCGCCTGGACGCGGTGCGTGACCACCTCGTCCAGCTCGACGCGGCCCAACGGATGGGACCGGACGGATCCCTCCAGATCGTGCCGACGGTCATGGACCCCGTCTGGACCATCGAGGGCGGCGACGAGGGGGCGCTCATCGGGATCGAGACCTCCCTGTCCGACAGGGACGTCTACAACGGCGTCACGTCGCGAGCCGAGATCAGCTCCGGTGGCACGCGCTCCCAGATCGTCGGGCGGGCGCGGATCTCCACCGGTCCCCTGGCCTGGGACGGCCCGTTCGGACCACAGCCCCTCTTCCACCAGTCAGCGGCGACCTCCCAGGCCGGCGCCGCCGCCGATGCGGAGGCGCTTCTGACCAGCCGGCAGACCCAGGGTGAGGTCGAGATCGACGTCGAGTGTCTCTTCCATCCTGGCATCCAGATCCACGACTGGGTGGGCGTCGTCGCGCCGACCGTCGGGAGCGACGAGTCGCTCTCCGGTCGCGTCGTCGGCATCTCCGCGTCGTCCATCTCCGGGGGCGGTGCCACCCCGAGCAAGCACATGTCCCTGGTCGTGGCCGTCCCGAGCGACCGGCTGGAGACCATCGCGCACCGGGTAGCCCTCCATGGGTAGCCCGGCACAGGTGCCGTGGGACCTGACCCTCGGAACCGTTCAGGCGCGCGAGGACTCGACCCTGGCGGTCAACGTCGCCGGCGTCCAGCTGGATCCGCTGTGGCTCGGGGCCTACATCCCGACCGCGGGGGACTCCGTCGTCGTCATCGTCCGCGCCGGTTCGGCCTACGTGCTCGGTCACGCGCACGTCGGAGCACGTCCGCTCACCGGCACGATCACGGGAGCCGCGCTCGAGGGCCTCGTGCCGGTCACCACCGCCACGGGCGCGCTGCGATGCCGCTACGTCGGGACACCTCCGTCGACGGGCTCTCTCGTCCGGCTCGACTGGGCGGGTGCGACACCGTGGATCTGGCCGCTCGCCGCGGCCGCATCCTCGGAGGCGGAGTCCGACGGGTCTGGATCGGCACCGCCACCACCGCCTCCACCTCCGCCCCGAACGGGGGAGAACGAGTTCGCGGCGGTCGAGTCCTCGACCTACGGCACCGCGTCCGGCTGGCGACGCTACGGCGACAGCGTGCGCCAGTGGCGCTACTCGTCGGAGGCGCCGTCGACGGGAGCCTGGTTCTACGGCTCCAGACCCACCGCGCTCCGCGGGAAGACGATCACGCGGGCCCGGGTGTACGTTCCGGCCCGCGTTCGCGTCGGTTCCTACAACGCCCCGCTCGCGATCAACCTCTACCGGCACACCAGCGGCACCCGCCCCTCCGGCGACGTCACCCGCGTCGCCGGGCCCCACTCCGTCACCATTGCGCCGATCGACCAGTGGAGCGGCGGGTGGCTCGAGGTCCCCGCTGCCTGGGGGCAGTCGATCGTCGACGGCGGTGGCGGGATCGGCATCTCCGGCGCCCCCTACCTGGGGGTCGTCGGCATCTCCAACGACCCCCGGTCCGGGGCCCTGTCACTTGCCTGGACCACCTAAGACCACCTAAGGAGAACAACCCCATGGCCCTCAACGACATCAACCTGCGGGTCCCACTCGACTCCGACACCTTCGATCCATCCGGCGACATGCGCAATCTGGCATCCAGCCTCGGTGGGGCGACGGTCGTTCCCGTTCCGAACACCACGGCCAGGGCAGCCCTCGTCACCGGCCTCGGGTGGACTCCGACGCCGGGCCGGCCACTGTACGTCCATCGCGCGGATGCCGGCACTGGGCGCGAGCTCGAGGTCACCACCAACGGCTCCGCCTGGCGCTCGATCCGCGCCAGGGATCCGATCTCTCCGACCGCCCTCGCCTGGGCCACCACGTCGGGCACCGCGAACTTCAAGGTGTACTCCTCGTCCGGCCTGCCGCAGCAGCCGAACATCGTGCGAGACGGCAACACGGTGACCATCTCTGGGATGATCTCGCCCAACACCGCAGCAGTTGCGTCCGCCGTATCGACGACCAGCGGCTCGACAATCGTCAACTCAGGCGTGATCCCCGCTGCCTCCTGCCCGCCAGCGGACTACGTCGTCGTGTGCCAGGGCTCCGGCTTGAACACATGGAACCTGACGATCACATCCATCGGCGCGCTGGCGGCCACCCGCTACACCGGGACTGCGTCCACCACCACCTGGATGCCGTTCATCATCACCTACGCCGTCCGCGACTGACCTCCGGCCCCCGCGTCATCCGGCGCGGGGGCCCCGCCATGTCCGAGGAGGCACCGTGATCCCACCGATCCGGTTCCGTCCCCCGGGCGGCGGCACGACGAGCACGCACGGGGACGAGCTGATATGACCGTCACGACGCCCAACGGGTGGGCCGTCGTTCCCGACTACGGCGACCCCGCGCTGGGGACCCTCGGTGCGGTCGCCGGCCGAGGGAACGTCCGCGCCGGCGACGTCGCGGCCGTGCTGACCGCGTTCTGCGAGGACTTCGCGCGCGAGGTCGAGCCGATCGTGACGGCCGACTCGTGGGGGTATGCGCCACGTCGCCAGCACGGCTCGACCCGCTGGTCCAACCACGCCTCGGGGACGGCGATCGACATCAACGCCTCCCGCCACCCCGAGTTCCGCTCGACCTACACCGCGGCCCAGAGGGCGGCGATCCGCGCACTCCTGGTCCGCTACCCCGTCCTGCGGTGGGGCGGGGACTGGCCGCCGTCCGAGCTCGACGAGATGCACGTCGAGATCCGGGTCGCCCCGACGGCACTCACCGCATTCGCCGCGACCCTGGGAGGGACCACCATGGCAGCACCTCGCATGACCAGCCCCGCCCAGGGACACGTCTCGAGTCGCTACGGCTCGCGGTCGGGTGGCTTCCACGCCGGGCTCGACATCGCCGGGGGCGGTCTCCCCCGCGTCGTCCGCGCAGCATTCGCCGGCACCGTCGAGCGGATCGTCCGGGGACGTCGCCCCGGTCAGCCTGCGTCGACCGGCCCGGTGCTCGCACCGGGCCGGTCCGGGAACGGCATCGTCGTCCGCAACCCGGACGGGGAGCGCCAGCTCTACGGTCACGTCACGGTCGACGCCGGGCTCAGGGTCGGCGACACGGTCGATGTCGGCGACCGCTCGGGCGTCACCGACCTGTCGGGGATCACGACCGGCTACCACCTGCACTTCGAGGTGTGGAACGCACACGGCAGGACACGCGACCCCGAGATCGACTTCCGCGCCTTCGGCGTCACTCCCGGCTCGGCGCCGTACGTCCCACCTGGCACGCCGACTCCGTCGGCTCCCACGACGTCGCTCCCGACGACGTCGGCAGACGAAGCCCAACACCTCGCGTGGCAGCAGCGCCAGAACCGATGGGGACGCGCGGGTCTGGTCGAGGACGGCATCGACGGGCCGAAGTCGCAGCGCTGGCGCGCGTGGGTCCGCCAGCTCCAGACCGCCCTCAACCGGTGGAAGGCAGTGAGACCACAGCTCCTCGTCGACGGGGACTACGCCTCCGCAACGGATCGCGCCGTCTACCAGGCGCAGAAGGCGAACCCGACACACTTCGGCCCGAGACCGGACCGCGTCGTCGGCCCGTACACGATCGTCGCCCTCGGCATCCCCGCGAAGCCAGATGTGGGCTGACCCGTGCTGGTCTCGATCGTCGTGGCGTGCGTGTCGACGGCCGGCATGATCGTCGCCGCCGTCATCGCCGCCACGGCGTCCCGCCGCTCCCAGGCCGCCGTGCTCGCGCTGGAGGTCCGCAAGACCGACCACGCCAGGATCACGGCCCTGGAGACCCGGGTCGACAGCCTCGAGGCCCGGCGACGCGACGATGCCGTGCTGATCCGCCAGCTCGGCGACTTCATCGACGCTCTCGAAGCCCACATCTGGGCCGGCAAGCCACCCCCGCCGCCGCCACGCCCCGACGGCATCTGATCCTCGGACCACCCGGTTCAGAGCATCGTCCATCCGACCAGAAACGTGGAGATCCCGTGCTCATCGACATCCTCCCGGCTGGCGTGCGCCAGCCTCTCTATATCGTCTACGCCGTCCTCGGCATCGTCCTCGGCTCGATCGACATCGCGACGGACGCGATCTGGGTTGCGAGCGCGCTGTCCATCTACGCCTATGTCGGCGCCGCCGTCGGCCTCGTCGCGGCCGCGAACACGATCCCAGTCGGTGCTCACGCCGCGCCCGGGCCGGGCCACGTCACCTCGCGCCCCGCGGAGGACGACCTTCGGGACGCGCTTCTCGACGTCCTCACCTCTTCCGCCCTGGCGCGGCTCGTGATCGACCCCGCGACCGGCGAGCCGTACATCGATCCGACCGAGCTCGCCGTGTCCGTCGCCCACGAGCTTCGACACGCCGGTCCGTCGTGGCTCCCCGGTACCGTCTCGCCGAGGGTCGACCCGTTCTGATGGCGTCGCGCCGACCGCGGTGGGACGACCCGGACGAGTGGACGTGCGACGCATGCGAGAGCGCCTACCGCAGCCGCGCGGCGGCCCGGGCCTGCTGCGACGACGACGGGGACGGCTGGCGCCCGCCGCGACGACGGACGCCAGCCGCTGCGGCCGACCTGCTCCTGGCCCCCGGGAGACGTCACGCGCGGTCGACCGTCCCGGACGGGTGGAGCCCCCTGTCGGATTCGAACCGACGACCTGCTGTTTACAAGACAGCTGCTCTGGCCAGCTGAGCTAAGGAGGCGGGCGCCGCCATCATAGGCGGGCGCCGATCCCGCCGGGAACGGCCCCGGCCCGGCGCGAGGTGCGTCGGACGGAGGCCGGTCCCGGCGGACGGGTCGGGCGGTCAGTCGCCGATCGAGACGCCCTGGTCCTTGAGCCAGGTCGCCAGCTCGCCCTGCGTGTAGTACGCGACCTGCTCGACCTTCTTGCCGTTGAACAGGACGGTCGGGGTGCCGCCGACCCCGTCGCGCTTGGCCTGCTGCGTCGCCACGCCCACCCACTCGGTGTAGGTGCCGGCGGCGAACGTGTCGGCGACCTCCTGCGGCACGCCGGCGGTGACCGCGATCGACGCGATCTCCTCGTCGGTCAGGCCGGTGGAGTTCTCCTCGGGCTGGTTGGCGAACATGCCCTCGACGAACGCGACGAAGTGCTCGGGCGACTCGCTCGCCACGGTCGCGGCGGCGTTGGCCGCCCGCGTCGAGAACGCGGTGCCGGAGGAGAGGCCGTCGAGGTTCGACATCACGTGGTAGGTCACATTGAGCCCACCGCTGGCCCGCAGGTCGTCGAGGTCGGTGGCGTTCGCGGCCTCGAAGTCGCCGCAGTAGGGGCACATGAAGTCGAGGTAGACCTGGAGGTTCTTGCCCCCACCGGTCTTCTCCCCGGCCGTGCCGGTCGCGCCGACGACGATGCCGCCGTGGTTGTCGGCGTTCGCCGGCTTCGCGCCGGCGAAGTCGTCGAGCAGCGTCTTCTTCGACTCCTGGAAGATGAAGACGCCGACGACGGCCACCAGGGCGACGATGCCGACGAGGACGCCGATGAGGATGTTGCGGCTGCGCCGCTCGCGGGCCGCCTGCTCCTGGCGGAGCTTCTCGGCCTTGGTGCGCGCCGCCTGGCGGCGCTCCTCGCGTGATGCGGTCATGGGATGTTCCTTCGCTGAGTTCGTGGTCCCGGTATCGACGACGCGGCGTGTGCCGCGCGGTCGAGGCGCGCCGGCCCGGGAGAGGTGCGCGCGGACGGAGCCGAGGCGGAGGCGCCGACAGGACGAGCTGCGGCGACGCGACCTCGGTCAGGCGAGGACGGGAGGCCCGCGACGCGGGACGGCGGCGTCGAGCACCCGCTCGAGCACCGGGACGACCCGGCTCGACGCGAGCGCGCGACGCAGCCGGGACGAGATCGAGAACAGGCCGCGGGGCGCGCACCGCCACGGGGTGACGGCGTCAACCAGGCGGGAGATCAGCCCGGCGAGACGCGCGAGCACCGAGCCGAGCCCGGCGAGCGCCGCGAGCGACGCGAGGCCGGCGCCCAGCGTCACCAGGCAGATCGTCCCGACGACGACGAGCGCGCCGTCGCCGAGCGCCTGGCCGCTGGTGCACGCCGAGTCGGGCCGCAGGAGCAGCAGCTCGGCGCCGAGCAGCGGCGACCCGACCGGCACGCAGGCGCGAACCTCGACCGCTCCGCTCACGGCGGCCACCCACAGCGGCAGCGTGAGGAGAGCGGCGAGCAGCGCCGTCGGCCTCCGGGTCATCGGCTCAGTGTAGGGGACCGACCGCCGCGCGGCCCGCCGAGCGACCCGGCCTCAGAACCCCTGCGCGAGTCGGTAGTACGCCTGGTTCCAGCGCAGCTCGTTCTTGAGTCCGCGGATCGTGGTGTCGGCGTCGATGAGCACGAGCTCCATCCGGGCGATCTCGGCGAAGTCCGTGAACGCCTCGGCCCCGACGGCCGTCGACATGACCGTGTGGTGCGCGCCGCCGGCCGTCAGCCACGCCTCGGCCGACACCTTGAAGCTGGGCTCCGGGATCCAGACCGCGCGGGCGACCGGGAGGTTGGGCAGCTCGGCGTCGGGCGGCACGACCTCGACGACGTTCGCGACGAGGCGGAACCGCTCGCGCAGGTCGGACATGGCCACGACGATGGCCGCGCCCGGGTCCGTGTCGAACACGAGCCGGACCGGGTCCTCCTTGCCGCCGATGCCGAGCGCGTGCACCTCGAGCCGGGGCCGGGAGGTCGTGAGCGACGGGCAGACCTCGAGCATGTGCGCACCGAGGATCTTCTGCCGCCCCTCGCTCAGCTCGTAGGTGTAGTCCTCCATGAGCGAGGCGCCGCCGGGCAGCCCGTGCCCCATCACCTTGGCCGCGCGGATGAGGATGGCCGTCTTCCAGTCACCCTCGGCGCCGAAGCCGTAGCCCTCGGCCATGAGCCGCTGCACCGCGAGGCCGGGGAGCTGCTTGAGCTCGCCGAGGTCCTCGAAGGAGGTGGTGAACGCGCTGAACCCGCCCTCGACCAGGAACGCCCGCAGCGCCGCCTCGATCGCGGCGCCGTCGCGCAGGGACTGGTGCCGCTCACCGCCGGGACGCAGCTCCTCGGCGACGTCGTACGCGTCGAGGTACTCGGCGACGAGCGCGTCGACCTCGGCGTCCGTCACCTCGGCGACGCGGGCCGCGAGCTCGTTGACGCCCCACGTGTTGACCTGGACGCCGAGCACCCGCTCGGCCTCCGTCTTGTCGCCCTCGGTGACGGCGACGAACCGCATGTTGTCGCCGAACCGGGCGAGCCGCAGGCCGCGCACGTGCGCCCAGGCCGTCGCCGCGCGGGCCCAGGTGCCGATGCTCTCCCGGACGTCGGCCGAGCTGACGTGCCCCACGACCGTCTTGCGAGGCGCCCCGAGCCGGGTCGCGATGTAGGCGAACTCGCGGTCACCGTGCGCCGCCTGGTTCGTGTTCATGAAGTCCATGTCGATCTCGGCCCACGGCAGCTCGACGTTCGCCTGCGTGTGCAGGTGCAGGAACGGCTTGCGCAGCGCGTCGAGGCCGGTGATCCACATCTTCGCCGGCGAGAACGTGTGCATCCAGGCGATGACGCCGACGACCGCGTCGTTCGCGTTCGCCTCGTTCGCGATGGCGCGGATCGCCTCCGTGTCGGTGAGCAGCTCCTTGAACACGACCCGGACCGGGATCTCCCCCGCCGCATCGAGCTGCGCGACGATCTCGCGCGAGTTGGCCGCGACCTCCTCGAGCGTCTCCGGGCCGTAGAGGTGCTGGCTGCCGGTGACGAACCAGATCTCGCGACCGGAGAACGGGTCGGCCGACGTGGGGTTGGTGGGCGGGACGGTCATGTCGGACTCCTCGGAGGGTCGGGCTCGGGCTGGTGGGTCGGACGCGGCGCGGGCGCTACTGCCCGTAGACGTTCTGGTAGCGGTCGTACAGCGAGTCGATGTCGGCCGCGTCGATCGGGTGCGGCTGGCCGAGCTGCTGGGCGACATGGATCGTCCGCGCGACCTCCTCGACCATGACGGCGGCCTTGACGGCGGACCTCGCGTCCTTCCCGATCGTGAACGGCCCGTGGTTCGCCATGAGGACGGCCGGGCTGCGCGAGGTCCGCAGCGTCTCGACGATGCCGCGGCCGATCGAGTCGTCGCCGATGAGGGCGAACGGGCCGATCGGCACGGGACCGCCGAACTCGTCGGCCATCATCGTGAGCACGCAGGGGATCGGCTCGCGCCGCGCGGCCCACGCCGTCGCGTACGTCGAGTGCGTGTGCACGACGCCGCCGACCTCGGGCATGTGCCGGTAGACGTAGGCGTGCGCCGCCGTGTCGCTGCTCGGGGAGCGCGTGCCGTCGACCAGCGCGCCGTCGAGGTCGCACACGACCATCGCGTCGGGTGTCAGCTCGTCGTAGGTGACGCCCGACGGCTTGATGACGAGCAGGTCGTCGCTGCCGTCGGCGGCCTCGCCGCGCACGCGCTGGGAGACGTTGCCCGCCGTCCACACGACCAGGCCCCAGCGCGGCAGCTCGGCGTGCAGGTCGGAGACGACCCGGCGGGTCTCCTCGACCCTCTCGCGCATCGACTCGGGGATGGTGCCCATGGGAGCTCCTTCGTCCTTCGCCCGGGTGGGGGCTACAGTGCGTCGCCGGCGGCGCGCTCGACGGCGAGGCCGGCCTCGTAGGTCGCGAGGTAGCGCGCGTAGCCCGCCACGTCGTCGGGATCGGGGTCGACCACGACGACGTCGGCGCCCGCGAACACGCGCTCGTCCAGGTAGTCGGCGAGCGACAGACCGGGCGCGTCGGCCCGGGCCAGGAGGTAGTCGGCGAGGATCGCGATGCCCCACGCCCCGCCCTCGCTCGCGGTCTCGCCGACCGCGACGGGGGTCCCGACGGCCGCCGCGAGGAAGCGCTGCGCGACACCCGCCGTGCGGAAGACGCCGCCGTGCGCGAGGAGCCGGTCGACCCCGGCGCCCTCGGCCTCGAGGATGCGCATGCCGAGGCTGAGCGTGCCGAAGACGCCGTACACCTGCGCGCGCATGAGGTTGGCCAGCGTGAGCCGCGAGTCGGGCGTGCGGACGACGAGGGGCCGCCCCTCCGCGAGGCCCGTCACCGGCTCGCCGGACAGGTAGTTGTAGGCGAGGAGGCCCCCGCCGTCGGCCTCGCCGTCGAGGGCGGCGCGCAGGAGGACGCCGAAGACGTCGTCGTCCGCCGTCTCGTGACCGAGCGCCGCGGCGAACTGGCCGAAGACGCCGGCCCACTCCCCCAGCTCGCTCGCGCCGTTGTTGCAGTGGACCATCGCGACGAGGTCGCCGGCGGGCGTCGTGACGAGGTCGATCTCGTGGTGCACCGCCGCCAGCGGCCGCTCGAGCACGATCATCGCGAAGATGCTCGTGCCGACGCTCACGTTCCCCGTGCGCCTCGTCACGGCGTTGGTGGCGACCATGCCCGTGCCGGCGTCGCCCTCGGGCGGGCACAGCCGGACGCCGGGAGCGATGGCGCCGGTCGGGTCGAGGAGGGCCGCGCCCTCCGCGGTGAGCGAGCCGGCGGCCTCGCCCGCCCGCAGGACCGTCGGCAGCAGCGAGCTCGGCGCCGGAGCGCCGGGGGCCGCCTCGGCCAGGTGACGATCGAGCAGAGCGAGGCGCCCCGCGTCGTACGTCCCGGTGTCCGGGTCGATCGGGAACATGCCCGAGGCGTCCCCGACGCCGAGGACCTTCTCCCCCGTGAGCCGCCAGTGCACGTAGCCCGACAGCGTCGTGAGGAAGGCGACGTCGCTCACGTGCGGCTCGGCGTCGCGGACGGCCTGCGCGTAGTGGGCGATCGACCAGCGCAGCGGGACGTTGTGGTCCAGCAGGTCGGTCAGCTCCCGCGCCGCGGCCTCGGTGTTCGTGTTGCGCCAGGTACGGAACGGGACGAGGAGCTCGCCCGCGGCGTCGAACGCGAGGTAGCCGTGCATCATCGCGGAGACGCCGACGGCACCGAGACCCGACGGCCGGATGCCGTGGCGGAGCTCCGCGTCGGCGAGGAGATCGGCGACGGCGGCCCGCAGGCCGGTCCAGACGTCGTCGATCGGATAGGTCCACAGCCGGTCGACGAACTGGTTCTCCCAGGCGTGCGAGCCGGTGGCGATGACGGCGTGCGGCTCGGCTGAGGTGCCGGGCGTGAGCAGGCAGGCCTTGATGCGCGTGGAGCCCAGCTCGATCCCGAGGACCGCGGTGCCGGAGGCGAGCGCGTGCGCTGCCGGGGTGTCGCTCATCGGGTCTCCCTCCACGGCCGGCGTCGACGCCGGGCGGTCAGTGGTCAGTGGTTGTGAGCGTTCACACTAGCACCGCGACCCGGCGGTGTCAGCGGACCGGCGGCACCCGCGGGATCGGGACGGGAGGCCGGCCGCGCCGGGCCGGGGCGGGGCGCCGTCGCCCCCGCGCAGGCCCCGTCGCCGCCCGCCCGGCGCCGCGCGGGCTCCTACTGCGCCCGGCGCCGCGCGGGCTCCTACTGCGCCAGCCGCCGCACGAGCGGGAGCCGCCGCGGCGCCGTCAGCCACGCACCCGCGACCGCGAGCGCCGGCAGCACCACCGCGATCACCACGAGCCACAGCCACGGCACGGTCACCGACGGCACCTGGCCGCCCTCCCGCGCGAGCTCGGCCAGCGCCTCGTTGGTCCGCAGCGTCCAGTCCCCCAGGACCCAGCCGAGCGCGAGCCCCAGGACGATGCCGACGCCCACCCCGACGACCGCGACCACCGCGGCCTGCGCCCCCGCGACGCGACGCGTCACGCCCGGTCCGGCACCGACGGCGGACAGCGTCGCGAGATCGGGCCGCGTCTCGGCCCCGGCCAGCGCGACGCTCAGCCACGTCGCCGCGAGCGCAATGACGGTCGCCACGCCGACGATCGCCGCGATGAGCACGTCCATCGAGGACTGGAACGGACGCATGACGTCGACGTCGATCCCGCCGTGCTGCCCCGTGATCCGATCGGCCCACTCGGCCTCGTACGGCACCGCGGGCCGGGCGACCGCCCCGATGAGCACGGTCTCCGCGCCCTCGACGCCCTCGACGAGCGACGGCGGGACGATCGCCCGCGAGACGCTCAGCCCGCTCACGACGGCCGGCGCGACGATCGTCTCGACCCGTCCGGGCACCCCGGGATCGGTCTCGTCGACGAACGAGATCTGCAGGTGCGCCGTCCCGTCGTCCCACACGTCGTCCTCGTTCTCGACGACGATCGAACCGGCCGCGAGCGCGCGCGCCGCGTCGGCCGCCCCGTCGGCCAGGAGCAGCGAGACGACCGACCCGTCGTCGACGAGGAACCCGTCGCCGTAGGGCGACCAGAACGACTGCGAGTACGACCGCCCGCCGCAGCGCGGGTCGTCCCGCTGCAGCTCCTCCCACTCGGCCTGGGTCGTGTCCTCGGTGGCGGGGCAGTCCCGGTCCGGGTTGATGAGCAGCTCGACGGAGGCGGTCGGCATGCTCTCCAGCGTCTCGCGCGTGCGGATGTCGTAGGTGTAGGCCCACCCCTCGAGCGCCACGTTCTCCTCGATCGAGGCGATGGCCTCCGGCACGGCGTCGGCGACCTCGTCCGACCGGAGCAGGTAGTCGCCCTGCAGCGAGATCAGCCCGACGCCGACGCCCGGCCGCCAGACCGCGCGCTGCTCGGCCTCGGCCGTGGCGACGTAGACCGAGCCGGCGACGACGGCCGCCACGGCGGCCATGACGGAGGCGACGGCCGGCACCGTGCGCGAGCGCTGGCGCAGCCCGTCCCGCACCGCGAACCGGCCGGCGACCCCGAGCCGCGGGGCGAGCCGCCCGACGAGCGAGAGGATCCCGCCCGTGCTCAGGACCATGCCGAGCTCGAGCACGACGATCCCGACGACGACGAACAGCATCGACGAGGTGACCCCGCCCGTCACCGCCACGCCGAGGCCCACGACGGCGAAGGCGACACCGATCCACGGGACGCGCCCGCGCGGCGTCGCCTCGGCTCGGCGCCCGGCGAGCGCGGCCACGACGTCGAGCCGCGAGACGCTCCGCGCCGGGACGAGCGAGGCCAGCAGGGCGAGCCCGGCGGCGAAGGCCACCGGGGGCAGCACCGCCCACCACGGGACCGCGAACCGCGGGAGCGGGTCCCACCCCTGCGCGAGCACGAGCCACACCGCGGTCAGCGCCGCGAGGCCGACGACGACGCCGACCACGCCGGCCGCCAGCCCGATCGCGAGCCCGGTCGCCAGGACGATGCGGCGGTTGTCCCGACGCGACCCGCCGGAGGCGGCGACGAGCGCGAGCTGACGCGTCTGCCGCCGGGTGCCGACCGCGAACGCCGGGCCGACGAGCAGGACGGCCTCGATCACGGCGATCGCGGCGACGGCTGCTCCGATCCCGACGCCCTGCGCGTCCAGCGCCGAGCTGGTCCACGACTCCTCGTCGGGCGGCGGGTTGTCGATGACGTACCGGGAGATCGCGAAGACGCCGATCGCGTTGAGCCCCTCGACGTCCGCCCACGTCACGGGCGTGTCGCCGAGCACGTACCAGGCGGACTCCGGGAGGTCGAGCGCGTCACCGACCGTGAGGACGCCCGCCACGGGCCGGTTGCGCGAGTCGATGATGCCCGTGAGCGTCGCGTCGACCGTCCCGATCCGCACCTGCTCGCCGATCTCGACGCCGAGCCACTCGGCGTCGCGCCAGGAGAGCGCGACCTCGCGGTCGTTCTCGGGCAGCCGGCCGGTCCGCGCGGCGAAGATCTCCCCGACCCGGTCGGCCGGCAGCGACACGACCCCGAACGGACGGCGGACGCCCTCGTCGCGCTCCAGGACGAGCGTCCCGCTGTGCTGCGGCACGATGTCGGCGGGCGCGACCGCGGGGAGCAGCGCGCGGACCTCGGCGTCCGTCGCGGCGGTTCCCGTGCCCGTCGCCCGGTCGCCGCCCCACCCCGCTCCGTCCGGCGGCTGCTCGATCGTGCAGCCCTCGCACGCGGGCGGCACCTGCAGGTAGGCCTGGCTGTCCGCGCCGTAGCTCGCCTCGAACGTCGTGATCGCCGTGCCGCTCGCCGACGCCATGACGGAGAGCAGGAAGACCGCGGCCGCCACCGGCAGCGCGATCATCGTCGTCGCGATGACGGTGGAGAGCCGGTTGCGTCGGGCGCTGCGCGTCGCGATCCGCAGGGCGACGCGCCAGCGGACGGCCCATCCGGCCGGGCCGCGGCGACCCCGCGCCGGCGCCGCCGGCTCGGGCGGCGGGGCCGGCGCCGCGGGGCGCTCGATCGTCGTCGTCATCGCGCCGCCCTCAGTCCCCGGCGTCGCCGGCGTGCCGCCCGCGCCCCGTCCCGGCGCCGACCAGCAGCTCCGACGCGTCGTCGTCCGAGGTCGCGTCGACGATCACGCCGTCGCGCAGGTAGACCGTCCGGTCCGCCCAGGCCGCGAACCGCGGGTCGTGCGTCACCAGCAGGCCGGCCGCACCCGCGTCGACGCGCTGGCGCAGGACCCGCATGACCGCCTCGCCCGTGTGGGAGTCGAGCGCGCCGGTCGGCTCGTCGGCGAGGACGAGCCGGCGCGGGCCGACCAGGGCTCGCGCGATCGCCACCCGCTGCTGCTGCCCGCCGGACATCTCCTCGGGGAACCGGTCCGCGAGCTCGACGACGCCGACCTCGGCGAGCGCGGCCCGGGCCTCCTTGCGCGCCTGGCGCGAGGGGACGCCGTCGAGCTCCCGCGGGAGCGAGACGTTCTCCGCGGCGGTGAGCGCCGGGATGAGGTTGAGGTCCTGGAACACGTAGCCGACCTTGCGTCGGCGCAGCGCGGCGCGGCCGGCGACGTCGAGGTCCGTCAGCACGTCCCGGCCCAGCCGGATCGCGCCGGACTGCGGCGTGTCGAGCCCGCCGGCGACGTTGAGCAGCGTCGACTTCCCCGACCCGGACGGTCCCATGACCGCCACGAGCTCGCCGAGCCGGACCCGCAGGTCCACCTCGCGCAGGGCGACGACGCGCCGCTCCCCGTCGCCGTGCACCCGGGTCACGCCGACGAGCTCGAGGAGCACGGGCGAGGGCTCGGACGCCTCGGTCGCGGGGCTCATCGCCGCGTCCTGCTCGTCGCGGGGCGCGGAACGGGCGGGGTGTCCGACGCCCCCGGCGAGGCGTCCGGCGCCGACGCGCCGTGCGCCAGCTCGGCGCGGGCGACCGCGGCCTCCACGTGGTCGAGCCAGCGGACCTCGGCCTCGGCGGCGAAGACGAGGCTGTCGAGCACGAGCGACCAGGCGAGGTCGCCGGGCGATGGGCGCTCGGGCAGCCGCGCCTTGAGCCGCGTGTAGTCGCGCAGGGCCCGCATCGACTCGACGCGCTGCGCGTGCACGACGGCCGCGACGTCGACGTCCGGCGACGTCACCGCGAGCGCCAGCTTGATCGCGAGCTCGTCTCGGGTCGGCGTCGCGCGGTCGACCGGACGGCGCCACCAGCTCTCGGCCTCGTCGTACCCGGCCCGAGTGAGGCGGTACGGGTCGACGTCGCCGGCCTCGTACTCCTCGGGGACGGGCTCGACGAGACCGTCCCGGACCAGGCGCTGGACGGTCGTGTAGACCTGCCCGATGTTGAGCGGCCAGGTGCCGCCCGTGCGCGCGTCGAACTCCTTGCGCAGCTCGTAGACGCCCATGGGGCGCTCGGCGAGGAGCGCGACCAGCCCGTTGCGTACCGACATGGAATCCTCCGATGGTTTCCGGGTAACCGCTGACTGCACGTTACTCGGAAACCACCGCCGAGCGCTACAGCTCCACGCCGAGCAGCACCGGTTCCGGTTCCAGGACGATGCCGAAGGCCGCGGCGACGCCGTCGCGCACGGTCCGGGCGAGGGCGAGGAGGTCGGCCGCCGTCGCCGTGCCGCGGTTGGTCAGCGCCAGCGAGTGCTTCGTCGACAGCGACGCCGGACCGGGCAGGCCGAACCCCCGCTCGAACCCCGCCGTGCTGATGAGCCAGGCCGCCGACGTCTTGACCCGCCCGTCCCCGAGCGGGAAGCGCGGCGCCCCCTCGGGCAGGCCGGCGGCGACCGCGTCGGAGACGATCGGGTTGGTGAAGAACGAGCCGGCGGACCAGGTGTCGTGGTCGGCCGCGTCGAGCACCATGCCCTTGCCGCGGCGCAGCCCGAGGACCGCGGCGCGCACGTCGCGCGACGGCACGCGGGCACCGACCTCGACGCCGAGCGTCCGCGCCAGCTCCGCGTACCGCACCGGGGCCGAGCGTGACGCGAGCGGGAGCTGGAGGCCGACCTCGAGCACGACGTAGCGCGGCGTCGGCGCCCAGCGGCGGGCGGGCTCGCCGTCGTCCCCGACCGGGTCGCCGTCCCGCGTCGATCGCTTGAGGATCGACGTGCGGTAGCCGAGGCCCAGCTCGGAGCGAGCGAGCGTCCTGATCCGGCCGGTGCCGCGGTCCCACGTCCGCACGAATGCGAGCACGTCCCCGACCTCCTGGCCGTAGGCGCCGACGTTCTGCACCGGCGTCGCGCCGACCGACCCCGGGATCCCCGACAGGGCCTCGATCCCCGACCAGTCGTTCTCGATCGCCTCGACCACGACGTCGTCCCACCCGTGCCCGGCGGGGATGACGACGTCGGCACCGCCGCACGCCGAGGACTCCCGAAGCGCGAGACCGCGGCGCAGGTCGCGGACGACGACGCCGTCGAACGGCTCGTCCGATGCCAGCAGGTTGGACCCGCCGCCCAGGACGAGGAGCTGGCGCCCCTCGGCGTCGGCCCGGCGGACGACGTCGAGGATCTCCGCCTCCGTCGTCGCCTCGACGTACTCGGCGACCGGGCCGCCGACGCGCAGGGTGGTGAGGTCGGCGAGCGTCGTCATGGGATCGAGCGTAGTTCCAGGGCCGGCCGCCGGACCCTCGGCGAGGGGGTCAGCGGACGAGCGGGACGTCCACCGGATCCTCCGTCGCACCGACCGAGCCGGGCGGCGGGGCGGCGGACCGCGTGACGAACAGGCTGACGCCGAGCGGCACGAGGATGCACAGGAGCGCGCCGCGGTAGCCGACGTGGTCGGCGATGAAGCCGAGGATCGGCGGCCCGGCGAGGAACGCCGTGTACCCGATCGTCGCGACGACGGACACGCGCGCCGCGGCCCGCTCGGGCTCGTCGGACGCCGCGGACATCCCGACCGGGAAGCCGAGCGCCGCCCCGCAGCCCCAGAGCACCACGCCGACGATCGCGACCCACTGGACGGGCGCGAACCCGAACAGGGCCAGCCCCACGAGCGCGAGCACGATGCACACCCGGAGCACGACGACGCGGCCCAGCCGGTCCAGGAGCGGCGTCCCGAGGAACCGCATGCTCGTCATGGCGACGAGGAAGACGGTCAGCATGGCCGCGCCGCCGGAGTTCGTGAGGTCGAACGCCTCGATGCTGGCGAGGCTGAGCCAGTCGTTGGCGGAGCCCTCGGTCAGCGCGGCGGACAGCACGAGCAGGCCGATGAGCAGCGTGCGCGGCTCGAGCCACGCGCCGAACGGGTTGCTCCGCACGGCCGGCGACGTCGCGGCCGTGGCGCCCGGCGCGGCGGGCACGTCCGACGCGGCGGGCACGTCCGCTCCGCTCCCGACGGCCCCGTCCTCACCCGTCCGGTCCGGCAGGAACCAGCGCACCGCCACCACGACGGCGAGGACCGCGACCACGCAGGCCACCGGCACGTGCACCTCGAACGGGATCTCCGCGCGCGCCGCGAGCGTCCCGACCCCGGCACCGATGACCGTCCCGCCGGAGAACCCCGCGTGGTAGACCGGCATGATCGAGCGCCCGAGGCCCTGCTCGACCATGGCGCCCTCGAGGTTCATCGAGACGTCCCAGGTCGCGATCCCGACCGACCCGAACGCCATCGCGACCGCCATGAGCGGGATGCTGCCGATCAGGTAGGCGCCGACGACGCCGAGGTAGCCGAGACAGGCGACGCACGCGCCGAGCATCGCGGTCCGCCTCGTGCCGATCCGCTCGGCCAGGGGGCCGGCGAGCGGCAGCGACCCCACCGAGCCGAGCGAGCCGACGAGCAGGACGAGACCGATCGTCGACGGACGCAGCTCCAGCCCGTCGCGGACGGCGGGGATGCGCGAGACCCACGACGCGAAGATGAACCCGTTGAGGACGAAGACGCCGAACACGGCCCACGAGGCGGCGCGGACCCGGCGCGGCGCACGCGGCCTCGGTGCGCGCGACCCGAGCGCGCCGACCCCTCGCGACGGGGTGGCGCCGGACGTCGCGACGGGCTCCGTCGAATCGTTTCGACCCATACCACTAGTGTGGGGCACGACGAGGGCGGCTCGCGACCGCCGGACCGGGTTCCGGCACCGGGCGCGGGCGCCGTCGTCCCGGAGGGCCGACCCGGCCCGCCGGCTCCCGACACGAAGGCAGTCCGCCATGGCCCGTCCAACGCTCGCCGAGGTCGCGCGGCTGGCCGGGGTGTCGCCCTCCACGGCCTCGCTCACCTTCTCCGGCACCGGCCCCGTCTCCGCCGCCACTCGCGAGCGCGTGCTCGCCGCGGCCCAGGAGCTGGGGTTCACCGGCCCCGACCCGCTCGCCCGCTCCCTGCGCCGCGGCCGCAGCGGCGTCATCGGCGTCGTCGCCCACGGCGAGCTCGCGCTGCACCTGCGCGACCCCGTCGGCATCCGCACGATCGACGGCATCGCGGACGCGCTCGACGCGCACGACCGCGGCATGCTGCTCATCCGGGCCGGCGCCGACCCGGTCGCCCACTGGGCGAACGTCGCGCCCGGGGTGGACGAGCCGGTCGCGCCCGGGCCCGGCCTCGCGGCCCAGGCCGCGATGGACGCGGCCATCTTCCTGCACGGCCCCGACCTGGACGACCCGGTCGTCCGCGCGCTGGTCGCGCGCGGCGTCCCCGTCGTCCTCATGGAGTCCGTCGCGCCGGACGTCTCCAGCGTCGTCGTCGACGACGCGAAGGGGCTGGCCGAGCTGGCGCGCCGCGTCCGGCGGGCGGGTCACGAGCGCGTCGCCTTCGTCACCCTGCCCTGGTCGTGGCCGGCCCGACCCGGGTTGCGCGACGATCTCGAGGTCGCCCTCGGCGCACCCCGCTGGACGTCCGAGCGCATGGCCGGCCTGCTGGCCGGCGGCATCGAGCCGGTCGCGGTCTACGAGACGCGCGGCTCGCTGGTCGAGGAGGGCTTCGAGGCGGCCAAGGCGCTGCTCGCCCTGCCCGAGCCGCCGACAGCGATCATGGCGCTGTCCGACCTGCTGGCGGCCGGTGTCGTGCTCGCCGCGCGCGAGGCCGGGCTGCGCATCCCCGAGGACCTCAGCGTCACCGGCTTCGACGGGGTCGACCTGCCATGGCTGGCGCCCGACGTCCTGGAGTCCGTCGAGCAGCCGGCCGTGCGCAAGGGTCAGCTCGCGAGCGAGCTGGCGATCGCGATGTCGCGGGGCGAGGAGCCGAGGCAGGTCGTGCTCGAGGTGACGCCGCGGCCGGGCACGACGCTGGGTCCGGCACCGCGCCGGTAGGACGGCGCGACGGGTCAGACGCGGACGAGCGCCTGCGTCTTCGCCAGGACGGAGACCCCGTCGAGCGTCGCCCTGAGGTCGACGCGGACGCAGGGCGCCCCTGCGTCGTCGGCGAGGCCGAGGGCCCCGACGGTGCCGGTGACGACGACGCGCACCGACTCCAGCGCCGGCACGGGGATGGGACGGGCGAACCGCGTCCCGTAGCGGGCGACGCGGGCGATGCCGGCCGGGTCCCAGCTCTCGAGCCAGTCGGTCAGCGCACCACCGACGACGCCCATCGTGAGCATCCCGTGCGCGATGACGCCGGGCAGGCCGACGGACTGCGCGAACGCGTCGTTGTAGTGGATCGGGTTGAAGTCGCCGCTCGCGGAGGCGTACCGCACGAGGCGGTCGCGCGAGACCTCGACCTCGCGCTCGACGACCACGTCGCCCACCGCGGCCGAGACCAGCGGGTTCTCCGCGACCCCGGCGCTCATGCGTCGGCCCCGCGGACGGCCAGCGTCGAGACGACCGAGGCGACGGGCTCCCCGGCCGGGTCACTGATCTCCGTGCGCGTGGTGACCAGCGTCAACCCGCCGCGCGCCGTGATGGCGTCGACGTGGACGGCCGTGCTGAGCGACTCGCCGGCGACGATCGGCCGGTGGTGGGTGAACGTCTCGTCGGCGTGGACGACGCGCGAGAAGTCGATGCCGGAGGCCGGGTCGGCGATGTACTCCGACTCGGCCTCCTGGGCGACGGCCACCGCGAAGGTGACCGGGGCGACGACGTCGGAGAAGCCGGCAGCCCGAGCGGCCGCGGGGTCGCGGTGGATCGGGCTGGCGGCGCCGGTGACGTCGGCGAAGGCGGCGACGGCGCGGCGCGTCACCTCGTACGCGGGAGTGCCCGTGAAGACACTCCCGACCCGGGAGAGATCGACGTCGCCCACGCTCGTGCGCCTACCGCAGGAGCCGAGGGCTCAGCGGGTCTCGCGGTGCGAGGTGGAGGCGTTGCAGCGCGAGCAGAACTTCTTCAGCTCGAGCCGGTCGGGGTTGTTCCGACGGTTCTTGCGCGTGATGTAGTTGCGCTCCTTGCACTCCGAGCACGCGAGCGTGATCTTCGGGCGGATGTCAGAGGTCTTGCTGGCCACGGCCTGGTCCTTCTCTCAGCTGGCGACTGCTTGGTCCTGCCCGGGCCACCGCTGCAGCCCGGGCGATGGCACGCGAAAAGCGGCCCGAGAGCCGCGTCTGGTAGCGGGAGCGGGGATCGAACCCGCGACCTCACGATTATGAGTCGTGCGCTCTAACCGTCTGAGCTATCCCGCCGCCGATCGCCCACCTCTCGCGAGAGGCGACACCGTAGTGTCGCACGCCTGCGAGAGGCAGCAATCAGAGCCCCAAAAGGGAATCGAACCCTTGACCTTCTCCTTACCATGGAGACGCTCTGCCGACTGAGCTATTGGGGCAGCCATGCGAGGGTACACGCAACCCGCCGCGGATGCGAAATCGCGTAGCCTCGACCGGTGCCTGGTTCCCGCGGTGGTCTGCTCACCGGCCTCGGCGCCTACGTGCTGTGGGGTTTCCTCCCGCTCTACTTCCTCGTCCTGGCGCCCGCGGCGCCCGTCGAGGTGGTGGCGCACCGCATCCTGTGGAGCCTCGGCTTCTGCGCGCTCCTGCTCGTCCTCACCCGCTCCTGGCGCGACCTCCTCGCGCTCCTGCGCGAGGGCCGGACGCTCGGGACGCTCGCCGTCGCCGCCGTCCTCATCGCCGTCAACTGGATCACCTACGTCTACGCGGTCGACACGGCGCACGCGGCCGACGCCGCGCTCGGGTACTTCATCAACCCGATCGTGACGTCGCTGCTCGCCCTCCTCGTCCTGCGCGAGCGACTGGCGACGGCGCAGTGGGTCGCGCTCGGTCTCACGGCGGCCGCGGTCCTCGTCATCGTCGTCGGGTACGGGCGCGTCCCGTGGATCTCGCTCGTCCTCGCGTTCTCGTTCGGGCTGTACGGGCTGATCAAGAACCGCATCGGCGGCCGGGTCGGCGCCGTGCCGGGGCTCACCGTCGAGACGCTCGTGCTCGCCCCGGTGGCGATCGGCTACCTCGGCTGGCTCCAGGCGCGCGGCATCGCGGCGTTCGGGCACCCCGGCGTCCACGTCCCGAACCCAGTCTGGTACGGCGTCGCGCTCGCGCTGTCCGGCCCGATCACGGCCGTGCCGCTCCTGCTGTTCGCCGCGGCGGCGCGGCGACTGCCGCTCGCGACGATGGGATCGCTGCAGTACATCGCGCCGGTCATGCAGCTCCTCGTCGCGGTCCTCGTGATCGGCGAGCCGATGCCGACGGCGCGCTGGATCGGGTTCGGGCTCGTCTGGGTCGGCCTTCTCGTCCTGACCGCCGACGGCCTCCGCCGCCTGCGCCGGACGCCGCGGCCGCGTCGCGCCGGGGACCGGGACGGGGAGGAGGCGGCCCATCCCGAGGGCGGGCCGACGCCCGCGACGGAACCCGACGCGGCACCCGAGCCGAGGCCGGCGCCGCCGGTTTCGCGGAACGGCGGAACGTCGGCTACGATTGACCGGCCCTGACCGGGGCGGGCGACCGCTCCCGGGCACGGTGACAACTGAACACGGCGGGTTACCCGAGTGGCCAAAGGGGGCTGACTGTAAATCAGCTGCGAGAGCTTCGGGGGTTCGAATCCCTCACCCGCCACCTCAGGACGAGGGCCCGGAATCGCCGAGATTCCGGGCCCTCGTCGCATCCGGGCCGCCGTGGCCACCGCCGCGCCGCCACGACGGGACCGGCAGCGCACCATCCCTTGGTAAGGTCTTTGCCTACGTCCGGGGATCGGGACCGCGTCGAGCGCGTCCGACGCCACCCCGGGCGCACGGTCCGCACCCGCTCCCGACGAGTCGGTCGCGCCCAGCCCTGGGCTCGCGGACCGGCGGGAGAGCCCCGTCCTGCAGTGGGTGCCGGAGAGTCCGGACACTGCGCCGTCGGCACGACGCCGAGAGCCGGAAGGACGTCCGATCCATGAGCACCCCTGTCCCGACCCCGCCGCGTCCGTCGGCCGCGGAGCGCCGCAGCGAGGCCAGCGCCGGGACGGTGCTGCGCGTCTCGGTCGCCCTCATCCTGGCGTTCCTCGCCGTCACGCTGCTGCTGCCCGAGCAGACCGAGCGGGCCCTCACCTGGCTGGAGCGCAACGTCATCGGCTCGTTCGGCTGGTTCTACACGCTGCTGGTCGTGGCGCTCGTCGTGTTCTGCCTCATCCTCGCGTTCGGCCCGAGCGGGCGCATCCGGCTCGGCCGGGACGACGAGCCGCCCGAGTTCTCCCTCGGCGCGTGGTTCTCGATGGTCTTCGCCTGCGGCATGGGCATCGGCCTGGTGTTCTGGGGACCGGCGGAGCCGCTGTCCCACTTCGTCCACCCGCGTCCCGGGACCACGGGGACCGGCCCCGAGCTCGCGCAGGCCGCGATGGTGCAGACGTTCCTGCACTGGGGTCCGCAGGCCTGGGCGATCTACGCGGCCGTCGGCCTCGCCATCGCCTACACGCTCCACCGGCGGCGTCGCCCGCTCTCCTTCCGCTGGGCGCTCGAGCCCGTGCTCGGCAGCCGCGTCAAGGGCGGGCTCGGCGACGCGATCGACATCGTCACGGTCCTCGGCACCGTCTTCGGCGTCGCGACGACGCTCGGCTTCGGCGCCCTCCAGATCACCGCCGGCCTCGACCACACCGGGCTCGCCCCCGCGACCCCCGTCGTCCAGGTCGTGGTCGTCGTCGCCGTCACGATCCTCGCCACCATCTCCGTCGTCTCCGGCGTCGACCGCGGGATCCGGATCCTGTCGAACCTCAACATGGTCCTGGCCGGCGTCCTGCTGCTCGTCGTCGTCGCGCTCGGCCCGACCCTGTTCCTCCTGCGCGAGACGATCGAGTCGATCGGCGCCTTCCTCCAGGGCTACGTCGGCCTGTCCTTCGACCTGCTCGCCTACGACGGCGACGCCGGAGCCGAGTGGAAGCAGTCCTGGACGGTCTTCTACTGGGGCTGGTGGATCTCCTGGGCGCCGTTCGTCGGGCTGTTCATCGCGCGCATCTCGCGCGGGCGGACGATCCGGCAGTTCGTGCTCGGGACGATGCTCGCGCCGACGCTCGTGACGTTCGTCTGGTTCGGCGTCTTCGGCGGCGCGGCGATCCACCGGCAGCTCTTCGGCCCCGGCGACCTCACCGACGCGAACGGCGACGTCCCCGTCGACTTCGTCATGTTCGACCTGCTCGACGGACTCGGCGCCGGCCGCATCGGGATCGCCGCGATGCTCCTGCTCATCGCCGTCTTCTTCGTCACCTCCGCCGACTCCGGCGCGCTGGTCGTCGGGATGCTCTCCTCCGGCCGGACGGAGCCGTCCATCCCGATGCGCATCCTGTGGACGGCGGCGCTCGGCGCGGTCGGGATCGTCCTGCTCCTGCGCGGCGGCCTCGACACGATGCGGACGGCGACGATCCTCATCGCGCTGCCGTTCAGCGTCGTCCTCATCGGGATGATGGTGGCGCTGGCGAAGTCGCTCTCCCGGGAGAACGCGCGCCTGCAGGTGCGCGACCGGCTGGCCGACCGGGACGAGGTGGCGGCGCACGTCGTCGAGGCCGTCGCGAACGACCCCGAGCTGCGCGACTCCCTCGTCCTCGCGATCACCGAGCCGGCGCCGCCGATCACCCCGTGGCGACGGCCGCCGGCACGCGACCTCGGGCGCCGCGTCATCCGCGCGCTCGAGATGCCGATCCTGCGCCCGCCGCGCGGCTCGGACGACGGCGAGCCGCGCCCGGGCACCGCGGCGGACCCGGGGACGAGCACCGCGGGCGTGGGCGCCTCGGGCGTGGGCACCGATGCCGCGGGACGAGGCACCGACGCCGCGGGACGGGACGCGGACGCCGGCACGGTCGGCCGCGCCCCCTAGCCCCGCGAGGCTGGCCCCGGTCGCCGAGGCGGACCCTCGGGAGGCCCGCCCGGCGACCGGGGTCCGCCGGCTACCCCTGGCCGGCCTCGATGTAGCTGACGTCGTTGAGCGACTCCAGCGTGTACTCACCGTCGGCGTACCTCAGGATCGACACCGACGCGTTCTTCAGGCCGCCCTGGGGTCCCTCGTAGTCCTCGATGAGCATGTCGAACAGGGCCGAGATGCTGAGCCCGTGCGAGACGAGGAGGACGTTGCCGTTGCCCTTGGCCGTCTCGGTCGCCACGATCTCGTCGAGCGCCTCGCTCAGCCGGGCCTCGATCGTCGCGTAGTCCTCCGCGGGCCAGTTCTTGGCCGCCTCGGGGTTCTGGGCGTCGAGCTTCGCGACCGAGTTCGCGAAGACCTCGGGGGTGAAGGTGGCCTGGAACTCCTCCAGCGTCACGCCCTGGTCGTCGGCGATGGCCTGCCACATCGTGTGGTTGAGGTCGCCCTCCCACGTGCCGAAGTTGAACTCGCGCAGCCGCGGGTCGTGGACCAGGGCGAGGTCCCCCGAGGCACCGTTCGCCGCGAGGATGATCTCGGCCGTCTGGATGGCGCGGCCGCTGTCGCTGCTGTACGCGGACTGGAACTCGACGTCGGCGAGACCGCGCCCGGCCGCCTCGACCACCTCCTCGCCCTCGGGCGTGAGGACGGCGTCCGACCAGCCCTGGACGCGGTCGGTGGTGTTGAGCATGGTGCGTCCGTGCCGGACGACGTAGATCGTGATCTCGTCGGTGGTGACCTCGCCGGTCGGCTCGGCCGAGCCGTCGGTCGATGCCCCGGCGGAGGCGTCGGACGACGGGGTCGACGACGCCTCGGTCGGGCTCTGGCCCGCCGGCGCCTGGGTGCAGCCGGCGAGGGCGACCAGGAGCACTGCGGCCGCTGCGGTCTTCGTGAGTGCCTTCATGAACGGTCCTTCGTTGGATCGGACGGGGAACGAGTCGCGACGGCCATGTCGCGACACCGACACCGAACCAGCCGCCCGGTTTCTTGCGGGCGGCGCATGCACAACCTGTCGCTTTCGCGGCACAGGTTGTACGACGACTTGACTCCTCGTCGACCGATCGTGGTCGAGTCGTGACCAGAGCACTACCTTGCCGACCGGCTAGGTACTTGGACCCGGCACCCGCGGCCCGACGGCTCCTAGCGTGGGAGACGGGTCACCGGGACCGGTGACCACCGCACCTCCCCGCCCGCCCGGACCAGCCGCGGCGGCCCGCCCCCAGGAGCCAGCATGAGCGCAACCCTCGTCGTCGGAGGCACCGGCCTCCTCGGCTTCCACACCGTCACCGAGCTGCTGGAGCGCGGGCACGACGTCACCAGCCTGGCGCTGCCGGGAGCGCCCGACGGCCTGCTGCCCGAGCGGGTCGAGGCGGTCTGGGGCAACCTCGAGGAGATGCCGGACGAGGACGTCCTCGCCCTGCTCGACGGCAAGCACGCCGTCTTCTACGCCATCGGCGCCGACGAGCGCACGACGCCACCCGCGCCGGCCGCGCACTTCTTCTACGAGGCCAACGTGCGCTCCACCCAGCGGCTCGCGCGGCTCGCGCGCCGGGCCGGCGTCCGCAAGCTCGTCGTCTTCGGCTCGTACACGGCGCAGTTCGCGCAGGAGTACACCGACATCCCCTACGCGGCGAACGGCTACCCGCGCACCCGCCTCGCCCAGGAGGAGATCGCCGAGCTCGAGGGCATCGGCGCGATGGACGTCATGACGCTGCGCCTGCCCTACATCTTCGGGCTCGTCGCCGGGCAGCGGCCGCTGTGGCAGTTCGTCCTGGACGTCGTCGCGAGCCAGCAGCCGGTCGTCGCGGTCCCCGCGGGATCGACGTCGTCGGTCACGGCGCGCCAGGTCGGCCGGGCGGCGGTCGGCGCCATGGAGCACGGGACGCACGGCGGCCGGTACCCCATCAACGCCTACGACCTCGGCTACGCCGAGCTCCACCGGCTCGCCTGCGAGGCGATCGGGCGCGACCCGCGGGACGTCGTCGTCGCACCGAAGGAGGCCTTCCTCCCGGCGTTCGCGCAGATCGACGCGCAGACGGCCGCCGCGGGCCTCGAGCACGGCATCCACATGGTCGACACCGCCGAGTTCCAGGCGCGCGACGCGGTGTCCGACCCGGGGCTGAGCTCCGTCCTCGGGATGGGTGATGACGACGTGCCGGCGGCCATCCGCGAGACCTTCGCCTGGTGCGTCGCCCACCCGGCGACCGCGTAGCACCCGCCGACGCGGGACGGCCCCGGCGCGATCGCGCCGGGGCCGCCCGGCGTCGATCGAGCCGCGGTCAGCCGAGCGACGCGGCGTGCCTCGCGACGATGTAGCCGTAGACGAGGCCCTCCCCGATCGTCGCGCCCGCGCCGGGATAGGTCGTGCCGAACGCGTTGGCCGCGGTGTTGCCGAGGGCGTACAGCCCCTCGACCACCGCGCCGTCGGTCGACGCGTCCGCGGCGGCACGAACGACGCGCCCGTGCTCGTCGGCCCGCAGACCACCGCACGTGCCGAGATCGGACAGCACGACGCGGACGGCGTAGAGCTTCCCGCCGAGCGGACGCAGGTTGGGGTTCGGCTGCTCGGTCGGGTCACCGTAGTAGCGGTCGTAGGCGGAGTTGCCGCGTCCGAAGTCGCCGTCGACGCCGGAGGACGCGAGCTGGTTGAACCGCTCGAGCTGGGCGACGAAGTCGTCCTCGGGCAGCCCGGCGGCGGCCGCGAGCCCGCGGGCGTCGTCGGCCTGGACGGCGATCCCCGCCTCGTACCACTCCTTCGGGAGCGGCGCGCCCGGGTAGACCGACCCGGCGAACATGTACCGGTTGCGGTAGGTCTGGTCGAACACGAGCCACATCTGCGTCACGGGCGTCCCCGCGGCCTCGAGGTCGAGGACCCGCTGGCCGTAGGACATGTAGTCCTCGGCCTCGTTGAGGAACCGCCGCCCGTCCTGGTCGACGATGAAGGAGCCCGGCAGCGAGCGCTCCGCCAGGAGCACCTGGGGCGCGGCGTCCGGGCCAGCGGGCGCGACGGCCGGGAACCACCACGCCTCGCGCATGAGGTCGAGCTCGCCGCCGACCGCGAGGCCGGCCCTGATCGCGTCGCCCGTGTTGCCGGGCGAGCCGAGCGAGGCGTCCGGGAGCAGCGACGGCGACTGGTAGCGGTGGCGCCACGCCATGTCGTGGTCGAACCCGCCGGCGGCCAGCACGACGCCGCGTCGCGCCCGGACCGTCACCTCGCGCCCGTCCTGCGTCAGCACGGCGCCGACGACGCGGCCGGCCTCGACGACGAGCTCCGTCAGCGCGGTCCGCGTCCAGACCGGGACGCCGGCGCTGACGAGCCCGGCGAACAGGCCGGCGGCGATCGCCTGACCGCCCGCGGTGTAGTGCCGACCGACGGCCATCCCGCCGATCCCCTGCGTCGCGCGCTTGAGGATCTTCGGCCAGGCCACGAGCGGCTTGCGCATCATGAGGTTCATCCACTTGTAGTCAGCGCCCGTCACGGGCATCGGCACCGGCGCCTCGACGACACCACCGCGCAGTCGGGCGAGCTCCGGCCCGAGGACCGCCGCGTTGAACGGCTTGGCCTCGCAGGTGCGGCCGACCGCCATCCCCCCGGGCAGCTCGGGGTGGTAGTCCGAGTAGCCCCGCGCCCAGAAGAACTCCAGCGGCGTCAGGCGCTGGAGCATCGCGACGGCGGCCGGACCGTTGCGCAGGAACGCGTCGCGGCGGGCCTTGGGCGCCGAGTCGCCGACGACCGCGTCGAGGTAGGTCTCCCCCTGCTCCAGGGTGTCGGTGGAGCCGTCGGCGAGCAGCGCCGGGTTGGCCGGGACCCAGAACGCGCCGCCGGACCGCGCGGTGGAGCCGCCGACGAGCTCGGTCTTCTCGACGACGAGCGCGTCGAGGCCGAGCTCCGTCGCCGCCAGCGCGGCGGCCATGCCGGTGCCGGAGCCGATGACGAGCAGGTCGACCGTCGCGTCGACGGCTCGCGGCCCCCTGGGGGTTGACGTCGTGGTGGTGGGCATCGTCGCTCCTCGTGTCTCGATCGTCTGGCGTGGTTCCAGCATCCCTCGCTCCTAGCCGATCGTAAAGTTCCAAAGGTCCCGGCGAGCCGGAAGACTGGGCACGCCCCGCACCACCGGTCGGATCCACCGGCCACCCGAGAGGAGCCCGCATGCCCCGCGGCGACGCCCCCGCCGAGCTGATCCTCGAGGTCGCCCTGCGTCTGTTCGCGAGGAACGGCGTCGCCGGCACCTCGCTCCAGCAGATCGCGGACGCCCTCGGCGTCACCAAGGCGGCCGTCTACCACCACTTCCGGACGAAGTCGGCGCTCGTCGCCGCCGTGCTCGCGCCGGCGTTCGACGAGGTCGCGCGGGCCACCGCCGCGGCGCGGACCGTGCCCGACCTCGCGCAGCGGCGCCGGCTCCTCGTCCACGACCTCGCGGCCAACGCCGTGGGCAACCGGGCCGTGTACGCGGTCATGCTGCGCGACGTCGCCGTCGGCGCCGTCCTCGCCGAGGACTCCGCCCGCGCGGCCACGGCCGCGTTCGACGAGCTGCACGCGCTGCTCATCGGCCCGGACGGCACGCCGGCCACCGTCGTGCGCGTCGGGATGTTCCTGTCCGGTCTCGCCGCGCACACCGCGGACGCGACGCTCGCGACGATGGCCGACGACGACCTGCGCGCGGGGATCGTCGAGGTCGGCGAGGCGCTGCTCGGTCCCTGGTGACCGGGCGTCGCGCGCTACGGTGGGAGGAGAGCCGAACCCGTACCCAAGGAGCATCTCGTGGCTGACTCTTCGTTCGACGTGGTGAGCAAGGTCGACCGGCAGGAGGTCGACAACGCCCTCAACCAGGCCTCGAAGGAGGTCGCGCAGCGGTACGACTTCCGGAACGTCGGCGCGTCCATCGAGTGGAGCGGCGACTCCGTCGTCATCGTGGCCAACTCGGCCGAGCGCGTGCTCGCGGTGCTCGACGTGTTCGAGACCAAGCTCGTCCGCCGCGGGGTCTCGCTGAAGTCGCTCGACTTCGGGGAGAAGGAGCCGAAGGCGTCGGGCAAGGAGTACCGGCTCGCCGGGACGCTGCGCGAGGGGCTGAGCTCCGAGAACGCGAAGAAGATCACCAAGCTCATCCGCGACGAGGGCGCCAAGGGCGTCAAGACGCAGATCACGGGCGACGAGGTGCGCGTGACGAGCAAGAGCCGCGACGACCTCCAGGAGGTCATCGCGCTGCTCAAGGGCGCGGACCTCGACTTCGCGGTCCAGTTCGTCAACTACCGCTGACGCGGCGGAGCCCGGTGCGGTGATCGACGACGACGCCACCGTCCGCGTGCCGGCCCGGCCCGACGGGTCGGGTGACCGCCCGGACGACGCGCAGCTCCTGGTGCTGCTCCACGGCTACGGCGCGCACGAGCGGGACCTGCTTCCGCTCGTCGACCTGCTCGGGCACACCGGGCCGGCGCTCGCGCCGCGCGCCCCGATCCGCCTCGGCGCCGGGTTCGGTCCCGACGCCTGGGCCTGGCTCGGCGACGTCGCCGGCGACGAGGGCTTCGCCCCGCAGCCCGAGACGACCGCGGCCCTGGCGGAGGAGCTCCTGGCCCTGCTCGACGCGCACTCACCCGCCGCTCCCGTCGTCCTCGTCGGGTTCAGCCAGGGGGCGGCGATGGCGATCGAGCTGCTGCGCCGCGCGCCCGAGCGGGTGGCCTGCCTCGTCTCGCTGTCCGGCTATGTCGAGGGCGTCGACGAACCGGCCATGACCACGAACGACGACGCGCTGCGCGCCCACGGGGTCCCGATCTTCCACGGCCGCGGCGACGTCGACGCCGTCGTCCCGCCCCACGTCGAGGAGCGGACCCTGCGCTGGCTCCGCGAGCACACCGACCTCACCGAGCGCATCTACCCGGGTCTGGCGCACGCGGTCGACGCGACCGAGCTGCGCGACGCCCGCGGCTTCCTCGCGGGAGTCCGGGCGCGCGGGGCCTGAGCCAGGCTGCCGAGCAGTCCATCTCCGGTGGTGGGGTGGGTCGGGTCGTGATTCGCGATCGGTTCTACCCCGGTACCGGAGGGCGCGGGGCGTGAGCCAGGGCTGCCGAGCAGTCCATCTCCGGTGGTGGGGTGGGTTGGGTCGTGTGTGGCGGTCGGTTCTACCCCGATATCGGAGGGTGGGGGCCGCGGGGTGCGGCTGGTGTGCGGGATGTGGGGTGGTGGTCGAGCGGGGTCCGGGACGGACGAGTGCGCTCTACTCGTCCGCCCCGGACCCCGCTCGACCCCCCACTGCCCCGCCCCAGCGGCCCGAGCCAACCCGGTGGGCCTGGTTCGGGGTGGGTGGTGGTTAGCCTTCGCGGAGCTGGATGCCCATGCCCCCGCGGGGGTAGTGCCACTCCAACGCTCCCGGCGCGGCCACGGCCAGGCACGCCCCGCACTCGAAGCACGCGGCGTACTCCACCGAGATCCTTCCGTCCGCTTCCCGCGCGTAGACCTTCGCCGGACACACCGCGATGATCCGCTCACCGGTCCCGGTCGAACGAGCAAGCTCCTGATCGACGTGGATGTGGGACTGCTCCTCGTCGGTCTCGTACCGGTTCGCGGCCAGCCGCTCCGGAATCGACATCTGCCTCACAGTGCCCGCACCCCCGCGATCGCGTCGGACACCAGATCCCGCATCCGAACCCCCGACTTCTTCACCACACCCCGCGCCAACGCCACCAGGTGCCTACGCGGGGTCAGATCATGGTCGAACGCCCCGTACAACACATCCGCCAGCACCTGCCCGTACTCCGCATACATCCGCGGCCGCTCCAAGAACGCCGGCGCCTTCGCATACGTCACCATGTCCCGCCCAGCAAACGAGGCCATCAGCGCCTCCCGGTAACCCCCCAGCCCCGCCTTCGACACATCCCCGGACTCCAGCGCCGCCTCGATCCCGGTCGCGGCCGCGATACCCGAGGCCGCCGCCAGATCCATCCCCCGCACCGTCAACCCCGTGTTCAGCGTCAACCCAGCCGCGTCACCCACGACCACCAGCCCATCGGTCGCGATCTCACCCAGCATCGCGATCCCACCCTCGGCCACGAGATGGCTCGCGTACTCCGAGACCTCCCCGCCCGCCAGGAACGGCGCCACGAACGGGTGCGCGAGGAAGTGATCGAACACCACCGAGGACTCCAACCCCCGCGCCATCAGATCATCCAGCCGCAGCACCACACCGATCGAGACCGAGTCCCGATTCGTATACAGGAACCCGCCACCACCAACCCCCAGCGTGCAGTCCCCCACCACCGCATAAGCCACACCGTCGTCCTGGCCCAGGTGGAACCGCTCACGCACCCGCTCCTCGCCCAACCTCACGACGGCCTTGACCCCGATCGCCAGATGGTTCTCCGGCTCCTTCCCCCGCAGCCCCACCGCGCGGGACAGGAACGAGTTCACCCCGTCCGCCGCGACCACGACCCGCGCCCGCAGCTCGTCCTCACCAGCCCGCACCCCGACCACCGGGCCGGCCTCGCCGCCCGCGCGCAGGACCTCGTCCACCCGGACGCCGGGCATCAGGAACACCCCCGCCTCCTCGCACTGCTCCCCCAGCCAGGCATCCAACCTGGCCCGCAGCACCGTGACCGCATTCACCGGATCACCCAGCCGCTCATCCGCGTAGTCGATCCCGACCGACGAGGTCGCGTTGAGGAACTGCACGTAGTTCCGCGTGATCCGCCGCTCAACGGGGGCCTGCTCGAGGAAGTCGGGGAACACCTCCTCCATCACACGCGAGTACAACACCCCACCCGACAGATTCTTCGACCCAGGCGCCTCACCCCGCTCGATCAACACCACCGACCGACCCGCCTGCGCGAGCCGGTACGCGGTGACGCACCCCGCGATCCCGGCCCCAACGACGATCACGTCGAAGTCCGGCTCCAGCTCCTCGCTCACGTCACAGCGCTTCCGTCAGGGCGGGCACCACGTCATACAAATCCCCCACCACCGCATAGTCGGCGTAAGCGAGGATCGGGGCCTTGTCGTCGGTGTTCACCACCACGATCGTCCGCGCGTCCTGCGCGCCGACCATGTGCTGGAGCTGGCCCGAGATGCCGATCGCCAGGTAGAGATCGGGCGTCACCGTCTGCCCGGAGACGCCGATGTACACGTCCTTGGGCAACCAGTCCAGGCCCTCGGCCAGCGGCCGCGAGCACGCCAGCTCGGCGCCCAGCTTCGCGGCCAGCGCCCGGATCATGGCGAGGTCCGCCTCGCTCTTCACGCCGCGGCCCACCGCGACGATCCGCTTCGCCGACGCCAGGTTGGCGACGGTGGTGGAGGCGGCGGAGCTCGCGGTCACGCGGGCCGGGTACACCGAGGTCGTCGGCGTGGCCCGGACCGGCTCGCCCACCGGAGCCTCGGCGCCGCCGTCCGCGACGATGACGACGGGTCCCGAGGTCGCCACCGTCTCGAGCGCGATGCCACCGAACCGGGCGCGGGTGACGGAACCGGTGCCGACCTCCCGCACGCCCGTGAGCACGGGCGCGCCGAGCCGGGCGGCGAGCGCACCGGCGATCACCCGCTCGGCGGGACGGTTGGGCAGGAGGACGACGTCACCGTCGCCCGCCGTCACCGTCTCCGCGACGGCCGGGGCGAGCGCCTCGACCGGGGCGTCGCCGGCATCGAGAGCGACGACGGTCGACACACCGTCGACGGCGCTGGCCTCGGGGGTGAGCGCGACGAGCGTCACGGGCGCGCCGAGCGAGCGCGCCGTGTCGAGCAGGGACGAGACCGCCGTGTCGGCGGTGATGATCCAGGTGGTGGCCATGGTGGCGAGTCCTTTCAGATGGCGCCGTCGGCGCGCATGGCCGCGACGAGCTGGTTGACGGCGTCGGTCCCGCCGAAGACGTGGTGCTTGCGGGTGGCCATGACCGGCCGGGCGCGACCCTGGATCTCGAGCGCCGCCTCGGGCAGCTCGATCTCGGAGACGGAGACCTCGTCGACGGGCTTCTTGCCAGCGGCGAGGATCTCCTTCATCCCGGGCACCCTGGGAACCACCGCGTCCGTCGTCACCGCGACGACGACGCCGCCGGAGACCTCGATCTCGCGCGTTCCGCCCGAGACCACCTGGGTCAGGCGCCAGCCGTCGTCCGTCCGCGCCACCTCGGACACGTCCTGGAAGCACGGCCAGCCGAGGGAGCCGGCGACGAGGGCCGACGTCATCTTGGCGTTCTCGTCGACCGACGCGTCCCCCGTCAGGACGATGGTGGCCTCGGCGCGGTCGGCCAGCGCGGCGAGCGCTGCGGCGACCCGGGTCAGGTTCCAGCCCGCGACGGCGTCGTCGGCGAGGACGACGGCGCGGTCGAGCCCGCGAGAGAGCGCGGCCTTCTTCGCCATCGGCGACGCGACGGCGGCCGGGCCGACGCTGACGCCGACCAGCTCGTCGCCGGTCGCGTCGGCGAGCCGCCGGCCGAGCTCGATCGGGATGGTGTCGTACTCGCCGACGCCGGCCTTGGCGCGGCTCCAGTCGACCGTGCCGTCGGAGCCGACCACGGCGTCCTGCGGGTTGGCCGACCACTTGTAGGCCACGACTGTGCTCATGGTGATGTCCTTCGTTCTGTCCTGGTGACGGTTCTCGGGCTGCGCTGCTCGGTGCGCTCAGCGACTGTGCTGCTTGACGATCTGCCGTCCCACGATGTGAACCATGATCTCGTCGGTCCCGCCGCCGAAGCGGTGGCCCCGGGCGTCGCGCCACAGACGCTCGACCCGGACACCCTCGGTCACCCCGAGGCCGCCGAAGATCTGCATCGCGTCGTCGCAGACCTCGAACGCCGCGAGGGAGCAGTAGCGCTTGCACATCGCGGCCTGGGTGCGGTCGAGGCAGTCGTTGTCCACCATCCATGCGGAGTGGTAGACGAAGTTGCGCATGTTCTCGATCTTGATGGCCATGTCGGTGAGCTTCTGCTGGATCTGCTGGAAGTTGCCGATCGGCTGACCGAACTGGACGCGCTGCGCGGCGTAGGCGGCGGCGTCCTCGAACGCGGCCTCCGCCAGGCCCAGCGACTGGGTCGCGGTCATGATCCGCTCGACCTCGAAGTTCTTCATGAGCTGGACGAAGCCCTCGCCCTTGACGCCGACCAGGCACGACTCGTCCACCACGACGTCGTTGTAGAAGATCTCCGAGGAGTCGGCGGTGTGCCAGCACATCTTGAGGATGGGCGAGAGCTCGATCCCCGGGGTGTCCATCGGCACCAGGTACATGGAGATGGCCCGGCGCGGGTCCGTCGCGTCGGGGTTGCGCGCCATGGTGAGCAGGTACTTGGAGTCCACGGCGTTCGTGACCAGCGTCTTCGTCCCGTTGAGAACGACCTTGCCATCGCGGTGCACGGCCGTCATCGCCATCGCGGCGGAGTCCGACCCGGCGCCCGGCTCGGTGAACGCGAGCGCGAACGGCACCTCGCCCTCGGCCAGCACACCGAGGACGGCCTGCTTCTGCTCCTCGGAGCCGAACTCGAGGATGTCGAGCACCTGGAGGATCTCGGTCGAGTACCCGAGGTTGAGCCCCTGACGCGCCACCCGCTCGGCGATGAGGCAGAGCGTCATGGTGTCGGTCGGGGTGCCCCCGTACTCCTCAGGGAACCCGAGCGTCAGGAAGCCCGCCTCGTGCATGGCGCGCTTGAACTCGACCGGCTGACGGTGCTCGGCGTCGCAGGCGGCGATGTAGGCGAGCGAGCAGTCGCGTTCGAGCAGCTCGTCGAGGCTCTCGAGGAGCAGCTGCTGTTCCTCGCTGAGGCTGAAGTCCATGGCGATCTCCGGTTCGGGGGGACGGGTGGGCCGGCTCCCGCCGGTCCGGATCGGACCGGTCGACCGGCCGACCAGCTGACGTCCCAACTATAGGACCAAATCAGTCCGGAAGTGCTACGTTGAGTCCGTCACAACGTCGACGGGCCGGTCGAGGGGGTCGCCCCGACCGGCCAGCCGTCGACATCACCGCAGGTCAGAACCACATGGCGACCTGCTAGAACCGAAAGTCGAGCTCCATGGCACAGGTCATCACGGCGGTCGAGGCCGCTCGCCTCATCAAGGACGACGACACCGTCGCGCTGTCCGGTTTCGGCCTCTCGTGCGTCAACATGGAGGTGATCGCCGCCCTGGAGCAGCGCTGGCTGGCCGAGCAGGCGCCGCGCAACCTCACGATCGTCAACTCCTCGGCCGTCGGCGCTCGAGGCCGACGCGAGGGGCTGAGCAAGCTGGCCTACGCCGGCCTCGTCGGCCGTTGGGTCGGCGGCATCATGTCCGCCTCACCCGCGCTCGGCGCGCTGGCGATGGCCAACGAGCTCGAGTGCCACAACCTCCCCCAGGGCGTCATCACCGCGCTGTACCGCGAGATCGCCGCGCGGCGCCCTGGCGTCATCACGAAGGTGGGGATCGGGACGTTCGTCGACCCCCGCCTGGAGGGCGGGAAGGTGAACGACGTCACGACCCGCGACCTCGTCTCGCTCCTCGAGCTCGACGGGCAGGAGTACCTGTTCTACCGGGCCTTCCCCATCGACGTCGGCCTCATCCGTGGCACCTACGCCGACGAGATGGGCAACCTCACCATGGAGCACGAGGGGCTCAAGATGGAGGTCCTGCCGATCGCCCAGGCCGTGCACAACAGCGGCGGCATCGTCATCGCGCAGGCCAAGGGGATCGCCCGCACCGGCTCGCTCGACCCGAACCTCGTGCGGGTCCCGGGCAACATCGTCGACTACGTCGTCGTGTCCGAGCCCGAGAACCACATGCAGACCGAGAACACGCAGTACAACCCCGCCTTCTCCGGACAGATCCGCGTCCCCGTGTCGGGGTTCAAGCCGGTCCCCCTCACCGAGCGCAAGGTGATGGCGCGGCGCGCCGCCGCCGAGGTCCGCCCCGGCGACGTGATGAACCTGGGCGTCGGCGTCCCGGCCGAGGTCGGGGTCATCATGTCCGACGAGGGGGTCGCCGACTACGCCCTCCTCACCACCGAGGCCGGCGCGGTCGGAGGCACGGCCGCCGACGACAAGAACTTCGGGCACAGCTACAACGCCCTCGCCCAGCTCGGGATGCACGAGCAGTTCGACTACTACGACGGCGGCGGCCTCGACCTGACCGTGCTCGGCCTCGCCCAGGCCGACTCCCACGGCAACCTCAACGTCTCGAAGTTCAACGGCAAGGTGGCCGGCTGCGGAGGCTTCATCAACATCACGGCGACGGCGAAGCGCGTCGTGTTCGCCGGGACCTTCACGGCCGGCGGGCTCGAGGTGGAGTTCGTCGACGGGGCCGTCCGCGTCGTCACGGAGGGCCGCATCCGCAAGTTCGTCCGCGACGTCGAGCAGGTCACCTTCTCGGGCGCTCAGGCGACGCGGAACGCGCAGAAGGTCGTCTACGTCACCGAGCGCGCCGTGTTCGAGCTGGTCGACGGCGTCATGACCCTCACCGAGATCGCCCCGGGGATCGATCTGCAGACCCAGATCCTCGACCAGATGGACTTCGTCCCGGCGATCGCGCAGCCGCTGCGCGAGATGGACCCGGGCCTGTTCCGCGAGGAGTGGGGCGGCCTCAAGCAGTACATCGACGACCAGGTGGCGGCCGGCATCTGACGCGCGGCGCGCACCCGTCGACACCCCGACCGGAATCCCGGGGATCCCGGTCGCCCCTCCTCCCTCCACCCCTTCCTCATCTGGAGACACAGACCCATGTCCACCTCTCGACCCGTCACGGCCGTCAACCGCTGGGGCGTCCTCAGCGGGGCCGTCATCGCCCTCCTCATGGGCGGCACCCTCTACAGCTTCTCGGTGTTCGCCAAGCCGTTCGCCGAGCTCCGCGGCTGGGCCATGCCCGACGTCATGCAGGCGTTCGGCTTCACCTCCATGCTCGCCCCGGTCGCCATGATCGGTGCCGGCTACTTCCTCGATCGCGGGCGCACCCAGCTCCTCATGATCGCGGGCGGCGTGCTCTTCGGCGCCGGGCACGTGCTCGCCGGCCTGGTCACGTCGATCGGCGCGTTCTGGCTGTGCTTCGGCCTCATCGCCGGCCTCGGCCAGGGAATGATGTACTCGGCCGCGCTGTCGAACACGCTCAAGCTCTTCCCCGACAAGCGCGGGCTGGCCTCCGGGATGATCACGGGCGGCATGGGGGCCGGCTCCGTCATCGCAGCTCCCGTCGGACGCGCGATGGTCTCGAGCATCGGTGTCTCCCAGTCGTTCGTCGTGCTCGGCGCCGTCTACGCCGTGGTCGTCGTCCTCGCCGCCGTGCTGCTCATCCGTCAGGCGCCCGTCGGGTACGCGCCCGCCGGCTGGTCTCCGCCCGCCCCCGTCGGCGGCGGCGCGCCCACGGCCATGAACTGGCGCCAGATGATCCGGACGCCGCAGTTCTGGATCATCGTCCCGATGTTCGTCGCGGGCGCCTTCTTCGGCCTGATGATCACGTCGAACCTCTCCGGGATCAGCCAGGACATGTTCGGCGCCACCGCGGCGTCCGCCGCCCTGTTCGTCTCGCTGCTCGGGGCCTGCAACACGATCGGGCGCATCTCGTGGGGGTGGGTCTCCGACCGCATCGGCATCACGACGTCGCTGATGATCGTGTTCGTCCTCGCCGCCGCCGCGCTCGTCCTCCTCGGCGCGGGTGCCGGGACCCTCGTGCTCGCCGCCGGCGTCATCGTGCTCGGCTTCGCCTTCGGTGGCGTCATGAGCCTGTTCCCGCCGCTCACCATGGCCAACTACGGTCCGCGCCACCAGGGCGTCAACTACGGCATCGTGTTCTCCGCGTACGCCCTGTCCGGTCTGGTGGCCCCGAAGTGGGCGGCATCGATCGCCGAGGGTTCCGGAGGCGACTTCTCGAGCGCCTTCTACATCGCCGCCGCCATCGCGGTCTGCGGCCTGGTCCTGACGCTGCTCTACCGCGGCGTCACGGCCCGCAGGTCCGCCGCGGCTAGCGTGGTCGTCGAGCGCGAGCCGGTCTCCGCGCCCTGAACCACCCGCGAGAAGGACGCATCGTGCCCCTGGTCCCCACGCCGCTGCTCGACCAGCTCCGCACGGACGACGCGGAGGCGCCCGCCGTCGTCTGTGCCGGACACACCTGGACGCGCGCCGACATCGCCGACGAGGCGACCCGGCTCGCGAGCGCACTGGTCGAGCTCGGCGTCGGGCCGGGTGACCGGGTCGCGGTGGTGCGGCGCAACTCCGTCCTGCACTTCACCGCGCTCCTGGCGGCGAACCGCATCGGCGCCGTGCTCGTCCCGGTGAACTTCCGTCTGCCGGCTCGCGAGGTGGCCCGGATCCTCGAGGACTCGCGTCCTCGCGTCACGCTGTGCGGGCCGCGACACGCGGACGAGATCGACGACGTGCAGGAGTGGTTCACGCCCACGACCTGGGTCGTCGACGACATCGACCCCGTCGCCACCGCCGTCTCGCCGGACCTGCCGGACCGATGGCTGCGCCTGGGTCGGCTGATGGCCGACGCGACGAGCGCGCCGCCCTCGCGGACGGTGGGGAGCGACGACCTCGTGATGCTCCAGTACACCTCCGGTTCGACGGGGCGACCCCGCGGGGTCCGGATCGCCGTGGGAAACCTCGCCGCCTCGTGGCGCGGGTTCGAGGCGGCGCTGGGGATCGGGCCCGAGGACGTCGTCCTGGCCGGGGCGCCGTTCGGGCACGTCGGCGGGCTCAACACGCTGGCACTGCAGACCCTCCTGATGGGCGGGGTCAACATCGTCCAGCGCCAGTTCGACGCCCACGAGGCCATCACCCTCATCGAGCTGTACGGGGTCACCACGATGTTCGGGGTCCCCTCGATGTACGAGGCCCTCGCGGCACAGCCGGACTTCCCGCGCCGGGACATGACGAGCCTTCGCGCTGCCGTCGTCGGAGGGGCGCCCATCAACGCCGCCCTGCTCGACGAGCTGCGCGGCGGTGGCGTGCCCGTCGTGCCGTCGTGGGGAATGACCGAGACCTGCGGCGGCGTGACCTTCCTCCTCCCCGAGGAGGTGGCGACGCACCCCGGCTCGGTCGGGCGCGTCGCGGCGGGAAGCGAGGTCTGTCGCGTGCCGGGACCCACGGGTCCGCTGACGTGCGGCGGCGACGCCGACCACCCGGGCGAGCTGCTGGTGCGCGGGCCGGTCGTGACCCAGGGGTACTGGGGGTGCGAGACCTCACCCGTCGACGACGAGGGCTGGTTGCACACCGGCGACCTCGGCTGGATCGACGCGGAGGGGTACGTCCAGCTCGCCGGGCGCCTCAAGGAGCTCATCATCTCGGGCGGGGAGAACATCTGGCCGGCGGAGATCGAGAACGAGCTCCGCGGCCACCCGGACGTCGCCGACGTCCTCGTCGTCGGCGTGCCGGACGAGACCTGGGGCGAGACGCCCGCGCTCCTCCTCGTCACGTCGGCCGGCCGGGCACCGTTGAGCCTCGCGGAGATCAGGAGCCACCTCGACGGGAGGCTCGCGCGCTACAAGCTGCCGCGGCACGTCGTCCCGGTCCCGGCGATCCCCCTGGGGAGGACCGGCAAACCCGACCGCCACGCCGCGCGGGACCTGGTCCTCGACGCCCTCGCCCACTCCTAGGTCGATGGCGTCCGTCCCCGTGCCGCCGCGTCAGCCAGAGGTCGGCGGCTCGACCAGCGCGCCCGCCTCGGGGCTCCACACCCGCCCACCGGTGGCGCGCGGCGTGAGCCACGGGCCGAGCGTGCGCTCGACGAACTCGGTCGCGTACTCGTCCAGACGCTCGACGGCGAGCGGGCGCAGGGAGGTCGGGGTCGCGAGCGCGTGCATCGTCATGCCCCCCTCGAGCGCGTCACCGAGCTGGACGACCGAGGTCGCCGCGATGAGGTCGCCCCGCACGATCCCCTCGTTCAGCAGGGCCCGGGTGCGCCGGACGGCACGCCCGACGGACTGGACCCAGATCTGACCCATCTCGGCCGGATCGGTCAGGTGCTCGAGGTTGAGCCGGATGACCGCGATGCCGGCGGGTGCGAAGTAGGAGCGCAGACGGTGCCGCACGATCCGGTGCACGCGCTCGAGGAACGGCAGCTCGGCGACATCGCTGTGCGCCTCGGCGTAGAAGGCATCGACCTCGTTGAGCGCCGCCAGCAGCAGATCGCCCTTCGTCGGCCAGCGGCGGTAGAGCGAGGACTTCCCGACCCGGGCGCGTTCCGCCACCTTGCCGAAGGTGAAGCCCGACCAGCCGAGCTCACCGTAGACCTCGACCGCCGTCACCAGAGCCCGACGGTCCACGTCGCGATCCCTCGGACGGCCGATCGTCGCCGTGGCCTCCGCGCCTGCGTCCAGCTCGTCGTTCACGTCGTTCCTCCGGTACCCGACTCTAGTGCCAGCTCGCGGGCCGGTCCCCGCCCGCACGCGCCCGAGCGGTGCGAGGATGGAGCCAACGCCACCACCCCTCGGCTCGTCAGGAGTGCCACGGCGCGCGACGACCCCGTCACGCTCCGGCCGGCACGACCGACGACCCGGGCCGACCAGCCGACAAGGAGCCCCCGTGCCAGGGCAGAACCTCACCCGCGTCGAGGCGCAGCAGCGCGCCGCCACCGTCACCACCCACAGCTACGAGATCGCGCTCGACCTCACCGGGGGCGCCGAGACCTTCCGCTCCACCTCGCGCGTGCGCTTCTCCGCGACGCCGGGCGCCTCCACCTTCATCGACCTCGTCGCGCCGCACGTCGAGTCGGTGCGGCTCAACGGCCGCGACCTCGACCCCGCGCAGGTGTTCGCCGACTCCCGGATCGCCCTGGCGGACCTCGAGGCGGACAACGAGCTCGTCGTCGTCGCCGACTGCGCCTACATGAACACGGGCGAGGGCCTGCACCGGTTCGTCGACCCCGTCGACGGCGAGGTGTACCTGTACTCCCAGTTCGAGGTGCCGGACTCGCGGCGCGTGTTCGCGGTGTTCGAGCAGCCCGACCTCAAGGCGGTGTTCACCTTCGACGTCACCGCGCCCAAGCACTGGACGGTCGTCTCCAACGCCCTGGTGGCCGACGTCGAGCCGCACGGCGAGGACGCGAGCCGGTGGCACTTCCAGGACACCGAGGTCATCTCGAGCTACATCACGGCGATCGTCGCCGGCCCCTACCGGGGCGGGGAGGGGACGATCCGCAGCATCGACGGTCGCGAGCTGCCCGCGCGCGTCCTGTGCCGGGCGAGCCTGGCCGAGCACCTCGACGTGGAGAACATCCTCGAGATCACCCAGCAGGGCTTCACCTTCTACGAGAACGCGTTCGACCGGCCGTACCCGTTCACCAAGTACGACCAGCTCTTCGTCCCGGAGTTCAACGCCGGGGCGATGGAGAACGCCGGCGCCGTGACCTTCCTCGAGCGGTACGTGTTCCGGTCCAAGGTCACGGGCGCCATGATCGAGCGGCGGGCGATCACGATCCTGCACGAGCTGGCCCACATGTGGTTCGGCGACCTCGTGACGATGCGCTGGTGGAACGACCTGTGGCTCAACGAGTCGTTCGCCGAGTACGCCTCGACGCTCGCCGCGGCCGAGGCCACCCGGTTCACGAACGCGTGGACGACGTTCAACTCCCTCGAGAAGTCCTGGGCCTACCGGCAGGACCAGCTCCCCTCCACCCACCCGATCGTCGCCCCGATCAACGACCTGGAGGACGTCCAGGTCAACTTCGACGGCATCACGTACGCCAAGGGTGCCTCGGTGCTGCGCCAGCTCGTCGCGTGGGTCGGCACGAGCGAGTTCCTCGCCGGCGTCGCCGCCTACCTGCGCAAGCACGGGGGCGGGAACACCGAGCTGAACGACCTGCTCGTCGAGCTCGAGGCCACCTCGGGGCGGGAGCTGTCCTCCTGGTCGAAGCTGTGGCTGGAGACCGCCGGCGTCAACACCCTGACGCCCGTGATCGAGACGGACGAGGCGGGCGTCATCACGTCCTTCGCGGTGCGTCAGACGGCGCCGGAGCAGTGGCCGACGCTGCGACCGCACCGGCTCGGGATCGGCTTCTACGACGTCACCGAGTCCGAGTCCGACGACGGCGCCGACTCGGCCCGGCTGCGGCGCACCCGGTACGAGGAGGTCGACGTCGACGGTGAGCTGACGCCCATCCCGGCCCTGGTCGGCGCGACGCGCCCCGACCTCGTCCTGCTCAACGACGACGACCTCGCGTACGCCAAGATCCGGCTCGACGAGGCCTCCCTCGACACAGCGCTGGCGCACCTGCGCGACTTCGCCGACTCCCTCCCCCGCGCGCTCGTGTGGTCCGCGGCGTGGGACATGACCCGCGACGGCGAGTGGCCGGCCGGCTCGTTCGTCGAGCTCGTCCTCGGCAACATCGGCGCCGAGACCGACTCGACGGTCGTCATGATGCTGCTGCGTCAGCTCGTGACGTCGCTCGACGCCTACGTCGACCCCGCCGTCAGCGAGGCCGCGACCGTCGAGGCGGCCGACCGGCTGTGGGAGCTGCTCGGCACGGTCGAGCCGGGCGGCGACCTGCAGTTCCAGCTCGCCAAGGCCTACGCGCAGCTCGCCCGCACCCCGGAGCAGCTCGCGCGGCTCGCCGGGCTGCGCTCCGGTGAGCTGACCGTGCCCGGCCTGGACGTCGACGTCGACCTCGCGTGGGAGCTGCTCGCCGGCCTCGCGTCGGCCGGCGCGGTCGGGGTCGCGGACCTCGACGCGGCCCTGGCGGCGGACAACACCGCGACGGGGGCTCAGGCGCTCGCCCAGGCGAAGGCCGCGCTGCCGGTCCCGGCGGGCAAGGAGGAGACGTGGACGGCGGTCGTCGAGCGGGACGAGCTGCCCAACGCCGTCCAGGCCGCGACGATCGCCGGCTTCACGCGCAGCCACGACCCCTCGCTGCTCGTGCCGTTCGCCCAGCGCTACTTCGACGTGCTCGAGCGGGTCTGGGAGGGCAAGACGAACGAGATGGCGCAGAACATCGTCGTCGGGCTGTACCCGAGCGAGCTCGCGGACATCGACGGCTCCTCCGGCGTCGACGTCCTCGCGCTCACCGACGCGTTCCTCGACGGGCTCGGCGACCGGACGCCGGCGCTGCGCCGGCTCGTGGTCGAGGCCGCCGACGGCGTGCGCCGCCAGCTCCGGGTCCAGCAGGCCGACCGCGACGCGCGCTGACCCGCACCCGACGCCGAACGGGCGGTCGGTCCCTCGGACGTCCCGGGCACCGAGATCGGTGCCCGGGACGCGTCGTGTCGGCGGTCGATCGGGGTGCCATCGGTCAGTCTGACGCCGTCGCCCGGGCCCCGCGCTCCTACGGTGCGACACCGGCCGCGACCGACACGTTGAGCGACTCGTATCACGTTGGGTGCCACGGCCACCCATCTCGCTCGCCGGCGGTCTCAGACCCAGGTGGCGCGGTCGGGGTCGACCCCGTGCCGGCGCGCTTTCGCATCGATGACCGCGCTGAGCCAGGGCTCGAGCGAACCGAGATGGTCGGCGAGTCGGCCGTCGCACGCGTAGAGGCGGCCAGGCACACGTGCCTCGAGGCGACGCCTCCGGCCGTCAGCTCCTCGTCCGGTGCGACGGTCGCGTCGCGCCGGACGGCGATGTGCCCGTCTCCCGGGCCGGGCCGAGGCTCCGGCGTCGTCGGTGGGCGAGCCGTCTCAGTCGACCTGGAGGAGGGGGTCGCCGGCGGCGACCTCCTGGCCGATCTCGACGAGCAGCGTCACCGTGAAGTCGCGGTGCTCGAAGACGACGACGGGGGTCACCGTCGCCAGCCCGCGCGCGAGCGCGGCGGTCGGGTCCCAGCGCAGCAGCTCCTGACCGGTCACGACGTCGTCGCGGTCGGCGACGAGGACCTCGAAGCCCTCGCCGTGCAACGTCACCGTGTCGATGCCGAGGTGGACGATGACGCCGGTCTCGCCCGTCTCGAGCGCGACGGCGTGCGGGTGCACCTTGGCCAGCCGGCCGTCGCACGGCGCGACCACCCGGACGAGCGGGACGACGCCGTCGACCCCGGGCGCCGTCGGCGGCTGGATGGCCAGCCCCGGTCCGAGGATCCCGGCGGCGAACGCCTCGTCCGGGACGTCGGCCAGCGCGACGACGCGCCCCGCGATCGGGGCGACGAGCCGGAGCGTCACGCGGGCTCACCGTCCGTGACCGGAGCGCCGGCCTCGCCCGGGCCGGCGTCGGCGGCGGCGCCGTCACCCGCACCGCCGTCGGCCGCCGGGTCGCCGGCGGCCTCCTCGAGCCGGCGGTCGCCACGCTCGGCCGCCACGCGGCGCATCGCCGCGTCGACGGTCCCGGTGAGCGAGGCGAACCGCGCGACGTCGTCGAGGTCGTCGACGAGGACGACGTTCTCGGCGGAGTCGGCGAGCGGGATCGACCAGTTCGGGTACTCGCGGTGCGTCCCGGGCTGGTTCTGCGCCCGGCGCTCCCCCACGGCGTCCACGAGGGCGACCCCGAGGAGCCGCGACGGGGCCGCGACGAGCAGCACGTGCAGCGCCTCGACGATCTCGCGCTCGCTCGCGTGCTCGCCGATGAGCCGCCGCTCCCGCAGGAACGCGAGCATGGACTCGCGCTCCGCGTCGGCGGCCGCGCGGACCTGCTCGACGGGCTCGGTGAGCAGACCGAGCCGCTGGCGCAGGTCGACGTGCTCGCCGGCGAGGTAGCCGGCGGTCGGCGGCAGGTCGTGCGTGTTGACGGTGGCGAGCAGGAGCTCGCGGTAGTGCTCGGGCGGACGCGGCCGGCCGCCGTCGTCCTCGAACCAGAGCACCGAGGTGCCGAGGATGCCGCGGGAGGAGAGGTAGTCGCGGACCCACGGCTCGACGTTGCCGAGGTCCTCGCCGATGATGACGGCGCCCGCGCGGTAGGCCTCCAGCACCAGGACGCCGATCATCGCCTCGTGGTCGTAGCGCACGTAGGTGCCGTTGGCGGCCCCGGCGCCGCTCGGGATCCACCACAGCCGGAAGAACCCGAGGACGTGGTCGATCCGCAGCGCCCCGGCGTGGCGAAGCAGCGAGCGGACCATGTCGCGCAGCGGCGCGTAGCCCTCGCGCGCCAGCATGTCGGGCCGCCACGGCGGCTGCGACCAGTCCTGGCCCTGCTGGTTGTACATGTCCGGCGGGGCGCCGACGCTGATCCGGCGCGCGTACATGTGCTGCAGCGACCAGGCGTCCGAGCCCTCGGGGTGCACGCCGACCGCGAGGTCGTGCATGATCCCGATGCCCATCCCGGCCCGCTCCCCGGCCGTGCGCGCGTCGCCGAGCTGCTCGTCGGCCACCCACTGGAGCCAGGCGTAGAACTCGACCCGGTCGGCCAGCTCGCGACGCAGCCGCGCCACCTCGGCCGAGCGGACGTCCTCGACGCCGGCCGGCCGCTCCGTCCCGTAGTAGTGCTCCTCGATCGCGCAGAACAGCGCGAAGTCCTCGAGCGCCCGCCCCTCCCGAGCGCGGAACGCCGCGAACGCGCGCTGGCGCGAGGCCGAGCGGGGCGCGGTGAAGATGACCTCGAGCGCACCCTTCTTCGCCGACCACGCCGCGTCCCGGTCCAGGAGCAGCGGGTCGAGGTTCGCCGGCGCGACGTCCTCGTGCGCCCACTCGACCAGCGCGCGCTGGTTGCTCGGGAGGTACGCGGCCTCGCGGACGTCCTCGGGCCGGATGTAGAGCGGGGAGATGAACCGCCGCGTCGTCGGCAGGTAGGGCGAGGGCTCGATCGGGCCGGCCGCCTCGCCCGCGTGCACCGGGTTGATGAGGAGGAAGTCGGCGCCGCGGCCGCCCGCGATCTCCGCGAGGTCCGCGAGGTCCGCGAAGTCGCCGATCCCCCAGGACTGGCGCGAGCGCACCGAGTAGAGCTGGGCCATGAGGCCCCAGCCGCGCCCGCCGTAGCCGGGGCGCAGGTCGGGGAACGTGAGCGCGCGCGGTGTCACGGCGAGGACGCACGTGGCCCGGCGATCGGCCCCGCCACCGCCCTGGCGACGCTGGACGGCGCGGATCTCGTGCCAGCCGTACGGGAGGTCGGCCGGCAGGGGAACCTCGAGGCGCCAGATCCGCACGCCGTCGACGTCGCGCAGCTGCGGCACCTGGTCGGGGACGGCCAGCGTCGTGCGCGTCCCGTCCTCGAGGTGGAGGGTCAGGTCGACGTCGTGCCGGTCGTGGACGTTGACGACGAGCGTCGCGCGGACGCCGTCGTGCTCGCGGACCACGACGAGCGACGGCGGCAGCAGGTCGCGCCAGGGGTGCTGCTCGACCTCGGCGAGCTCGAGCGCCACCTGGTCCGGGGTGTCGGCGTGGATGCCCATGGCGGCCAGGACGAGCCGCAGCGTCTCGGCCGGGACGTGGACGCGCTCACCGAAGAACGACCAGTACTCGGACGCGACACCGTGCGCCTCGGCGAGGGCTGCGAGCTCCGGCGACGGCGGGGTGCCCACCTGCGCGAGGGTGCCGGACGATGCGTCAGACATGGGCGTCCTCCTGCGTTGCGATCACAACGCTTGATCCTGCCAGAAACCAACCCATCCCACGTCCGGTCCCGGACCGGGGGCGACGCCCGCGCCGGAGCCCCCGGCACCCGCCGTCACCGACCCGTCCTAGGGTGAGAGCGTGATCCTCGCGAGCGACGACCCGACGGGCGTGGGAAGCCCCGCACCCGCTGACCCCTCGTCCCCCACCCCCTCGACCGACGGCGTCGTCGAGGAGCAGGCCAAGCAGGCGTGGGACTGGTTCACGGGCGCGCCGCTCCGCTCCATCGTGATCGTCCTGGTCGGGCTCCTCCTCGTCGTCGTGGCGCGCTGGGTGCTCGCCCGGATCATGCGTCGTCTGGCCGCCGCGCCGCTGCCGGCCGTCGACGCCGCCGGCCGCGTCACCGTGACGCTCGGCGAGGTGCCCGGCGACCACGCCCGCGCCCGGCGCGTCACCACGCTGCACCAGCTCCTCGCCTCGACCATCGGGGTCGTCGTCACCATCGTCGTCGTCATCATGGTGCTGGCCGAGTGGGGCGTGAACGTCGCACCGCTCATCGCGTCGGCGGGGATCGCCGGCGTCGCGATCGCCTTCGGCGCGCAGTCGCTCGTCTCGGACGTCGTCTCCGGCCTGTTCATGCTGACCGAGAGCCAGTACAACGTCGGCGACCGGGTCGAGCTCGGGGCGGCCGGCAGCGTGCTGGCCGCCGGCGTCGTCGAGGAGGTCGGGCTGCGCGTCACCACGGTGCGCGACGACGACGGGCGCCTGTGGTACGTCCGCAACGGTCAGATCCAGCGCGTCGCGAACGAGTCGCAGGGCTGGTCGCTCGCGCTGGTCGACGTCGCGCTCGCGCCGGGCGGGGACGTGCCGGCCATCCGTGACGAGGTCGACGAGCTGGTCCGCCAGGTCGTCGCCGAGGACGCGCTCCAGGGCGTCGTCCTGCCCGACCACGAGCCGAGCGTGCGGGTGTCCGACATCTCGGCGACGGCGGCGGTGCTCCAGGTGCGGGTGCGCGCCGAGCCGGGTCAGAACCACCGGCTGGCGTCGATCCTGCGGCAGCGGCTGTACCGCTTCCTCACCTCGCGCGGGATCGAGCTCGCCTAGCCCGGCCCTCTCTCGCCCGTTCCGCACGCGACGCGGGCGGCACCGGGGCTCGGCTCCGGTGACACCCGCGTCGTCGTCGGGTGGGGCCGCGCCTCGAGCGCGGCGTGCTCGGCGCCGCCGGCGGTCTCAGCGCAGCGCGTCGATGGCGGCGGCCAGGTCGTCGGCCTCGGGGCCGACGACGACCTGGACGACGCGGCCCGAGCGCACGACCCCGAAGGCCCCGTGGCCCTTGAGCGCGGCGTCGTCCACGAGCGCGGGGTCGTTGACCTCGACGCGCAGCCGCGTGATGCACGGCTCGATCTCGAGGATGTTCGCGGGACCTCCGAGGTCGGCGAGGAAATCCTGCTCCTTGGCCATGGACGCCCCTTTCCAGCAGTGTCCGGCGCTCCCCCGCTGGCTCGCGGGAGGAGGACCGGGCGACGAACGTGATCCAGGCCACTCTACCCGGCACCCGGGCGACGGACCGGGGCCGTCCACACCCCGTCGCGGGCCTGCGACCGGCCCCGAGGTTAGGGTGAGCTGGTGAGTGGGGACGGTGCCGCGGGCGAGCTGAGCTTCTACGAGTCGATCGGCGGCCACGCGACCTTCGAGGCGCTCGTCGCGCGGTTCTACGACGGCGTCCGCGCCGACCCACTGCTGGCCCCCATGTACCCGCAGGAGGACTGGGAGGGCTCCGAGTGGCGCCTGCGGTCGTTCCTCGAGCAGTACTGGGGCGGCCCCTCCACCTACTCCGAGACGCGCGGGCACCCTCGGCTGCGGATGCGTCACCAGCCGTTCGCCGTCACGCCGACGGCCCGCGACCGCTGGCTCGCCCACATGCGCGCCGCCGTGCTCTCGCTCGACCTGCCGCCGCTGCAGGAGGGGCTCCTGTGGGACTACCTCGAGCGGGCGGCCCACGCCATGGTCAACGCCCCGGACACCGGCCGCGACCCCCTCTCGCCCCCTCCCGGACGGAGCCTCCTGTGACCGACCCGAGCACGACGGATCCGAGCGCGACGCCCGCGATCCCCCCGAGCTGCCCCCCGTCGACCGGCATCCCCTCGGGTGCCGAGGCGTTCGCCGAGATCTGCCGCGTCCTCGACGTCGAGCGCACCGGCCCCGACGAGTTCGTCGGGCAGGCGCACCCGCACTCGAACGGCCGGATCTACGGCGGCCAGGTGTTCGCCCAGTCGATCATCGCCGCGGCGCGCACCGTCCCGGCCGACCGCCACGCGCACTCCGTCCACGGCTACTTCCTGCGCCCCGGCAAGCCCGACCTGCCGATCGCCTTCGCCGTCGAGGAGCTGCACGACGGCCGGTCGTTCTCGGCGCGGCGCACCCACGCGCTCCAGGAGGGGGTGCCGATCCTGTCGCTCATCGCGTCCTTCCAGGAGGACCAGGAGGGGTTCGAGCACCGCCAGGACGCCCCGCCGGACGTCCCGCGGCCGGATCGGCTCGCCTCCAGCGACCTCATCTTCCGCAACCCCCGGATGCCGGACCTGACGACGACGTTCCTCATGCCGATCTCCGCGCTGGACATCCGCCACGTCAGGCGGGAGATCTTCACGGCGCCGGACCCGGAGCCGTCCTACACGCAGGCCGTGTGGATCCGCGCCCACGGCGAGCTGCCCGCGTGGGCCGACCGCAACGCGCGGGCGGCGCTGCTGGCCTACGTGTGCGACCACGTCATGCTGGAGCCCGTGCTGCGCGGCCACGGCCTGTCCTGGACGACGCGCGGCCTCTCCGTCGCGAGCATCGACCACGCGATGTGGTGGCACCGCGACGTCGACGTCACCCGGTGGCTGCTCTTCGTCCAGTACTCCCCCGCCGCCCAGGGCGGGCGGGGCCTCGGCGCCGTCCGCGTCTACGACGAGGCGGGCGAGCTCGTCGCATCGGTCGCCCAGGAGGGCGTCGTCCGGCTGCGCGACTGACGCGTCGTCCGGCGGGTCCCGGCCCGCGTCGCGCCGAGCGCGCTCAGCGCCAGGTGCCGCGCCACTCGTACGGCTCGGCGGTCGTCTGGAACTCCTGCAGGTCGACGATCAGCCCGTCGGCGACGCGGGCGACGGTCGCCCCGTCGAAGCTGCTGCGCTCGCCGGCCCAGGTGCACTCGAAGGTCCAGCGGGCGACCTCCCGGTCGCCGCAGACGATGTGGTCGACGACGTCCCAGCCGTGCACGACGCCGCCGGCAGCGAACCACTCCCGCGCCCACCGCAGCACCCACGCCCGGCCGACGTAGACCGGTCCGTAGCACTCGGTGACGACGCCGTCCTCGGCGACGAGCGCGGCGATCCGCTCGGGGTCGGCGGCGAGCCAGGCGTCGATGTAGTCGGTGAGGGTCGTCACGACGGCAAGGCTAGCCGGGCCGGGTCAGCCGGGCCGGGTCAGCCGGACCGGGCAACGCCGGCCGGGACGCGCGTCGGTGCCGACGCGCGTTCCTGTCGGTGGTGGCGCATAGCATCCGAGCATGGCGGAGCTGCTCACCGGACTCGGCCTCGCGTCGGCCGCCGGACTGAACGCGTACATCCCGCTGCTCGCGCTCGGTCTCCTGGCGCGCTTCACCGACCTGGTGACGCTGCCGGACGGCTGGTCGTGGCTCGAGAACCCCTGGCTGCTCGGCCTCCTCGCGCTGCTCCTGCTCGTCGACGTGGTGGCCGACAAGATCCCCGCGGTCGACTCGGTCAACGACGTCGTGCAGACCGTCGTGCGGCCGGCCAGCGGCGGGATGGTCTTCGCGTCGGGCATCGGCGCCGAGACGGTCGCCGTGAGCGATCCCGGCAGCCTGTTCCAGGACTGGCGCTGGGTTCCCATCGCCCTCGGCGTCGTGATCGCGCTCGCCGTCCACCTCACCAAGGCGACCGTGCGCCCCGTCGCCAACACCGCGACGGGTGGGCTGAGCGCGCCGGTCCTCTCGACCGCGGAGGACGCCACGAGCGTCGGTCTCGTCGTCGCGGCGCTCGTGGTCCCCGCCGTCGTGCTGCTGCTCCTGGTCGCGATGGTCGTCGCGGCCCTCGCGCTGCGGCACCGCCGCGCACGCCGCCGACGCGAGTCGACTGCCCGGCCGCGCGGCGCCGGCTAGGCCGGCCCCTTCACCCCCGGACGACGACGGTCCGCTCCCGCCGGGTGTCCGGCGGTGGGACCAGCACGGGGGACGTCGCCGACCGGCCGGCCCGGGGCTCGACCACCACGCGGACCGGGGCGCCCCGCCAGAGGACGGTGGCCTCGAGCCCCGCCAGCTCCGCCGGCAGCTCGGGCGACACCCGAAGCCCGTTCCAGGTCGGGACGAGACCGAGGAACCCGCGGAGGAACACCTCGATCAACGTGGGGTCCCCGGCCCAGGTGCTGAGCCACGGCTCACCGGAGGGCTCGAGGAACTTCTCGGGATAGACCCAGGGAACGGTCGCCGGGTCCCGCCGGTGCACGGCGGCCGGAAGCTGGTCACGTACGAGCGCGAGCGCATCGTCCGGGTGCCCCGCCCGCGCGAGCTCCGCGGCGAGGAGGTGGGTCAGCTCGGGCCAGGTCGACGAGCACCACACAGCCGACACCTCGTCCGCCATGACTCCGGTCGGGTCGGTCACCGCCGCGAGGTCAGCCCCGGTGAGCGCGCTCGGCCCGCACATCGGCATCCCGCGAGGCGTGCGGTAGCGCAGGACCCGACGCACCCCCCGGTCGCTTCCCCGCAGCCCGGCGAGCGCCGCCCAGATCTGGGTGTGGACCCAGGCGCCGTCGGGATCCCCGCCGCCGACCGAGCCGTCCGCGTAGAGATGCTCCGCGAGGTGGCCACCGTCCTCGACCAGGAATGTCTCGACGACCCGGTCGGCGAGCGCGCCGGCCTCGGCCCGTCGCAGCGCGGCCGACCGCGGCTCGTCGGCGGCCCCGAGGACGTCGGAGAGCGCGCGGAGCGCGACGATCCAGGCGCAGGAGGACTGTGCCTGTGCCACGACCCCCTCGGGCCACGCATCGATCCAGCCGCAGGGCGGCATGAGTCCCCCGACGCGACGGGAGGCCGCGGTCGCGGCGATGTCGACCAGGTGCTCCAGCACCGAGCGATCGCCGACCCGGCAGGTCAGGAACCCGCGGTCGCCCGTCCACATGAGGTAGCGGTGCACCGCCAGCAGGACGTGCGCCTCCGAGTACCCCGAGACGTACGGGTGACTCCCCCCTCCCGGTGCGGGCGAGCGGTCGAGGACGCCGTCGCGGACGAGGCCCAGGTGGACGAGGAGGTCGTCGCGCACCAGGTCGGTCTCCCCGGACGCCAGCGCGACGAGGTGCATCTGGTAGCTCTGGTGCAGGTGTGCGACCTCCCCGAAGCCGTCCCCGGGACGACCGTGGAGCAGGAAGCTGCGCCCGTCGTGGACGGAGCGCGGGACGAGCGAGTTCAGCTCCGCGAAGCCGAGCTGACGCTCCAGGTCCGCCGGGACCCCGGCGAACCCGAGGCGGGCCGCCGGCTCCGAGACCCCGATGCTCGCCCGTGCGCCGCCGCGCGGCGGGACCTCCGCACCGGGGCGGGCCGCGAGCGCCCCCGCGACCGTGAGCACGAGACGTCCCCCGTCGCGCGCCGCGAACTCCGGCCCGAGGACCGCGATCGGTCCCAGCCGGTCGTCGTCCGGCCCGAGGTCGATCTCTCGCCCCCCGGCGTCCACCGACAGCACGAGCTCGGGCCCGGGACGATCCGGTGGGAGCGGGTCGGTGAGCCGCGTGTTGGAGTGCCGAGCGAGGAAGGGCTCCTCCCTCGTCAGGCGCAGCGGCTGACGGAAGGCCCCGTCGCGCCACGCCGTGTCGGCCGCGAGAGCGGATCGGACGAAGGCCCGCAGCCGGGTCCCGTCGGCCCCCTCCACTCGGATGACGAGCGCATCGCCCTCGGTCGTGAGACGCGCCGCGAGGCGACGACCCGAGCGCGTCGTCATCGTCAGCCCGACGGCCCCGGGCGTGACGGTGACGCGCTCGATCTCCGGCTCCACCCACCCCGCGGCGCCGTCGTCCGCGACGACTCCGACGCGCAGGCGTGCGCTGCCCTCGTACCCGATCGGGTGGACGACGAGGCCGCGGTCGAACACGTCGAACCCCGCCGTCGGCGTCTGCAGGTAGTACGGGCCAGCCCAGCGCTCGTCGTCGGTCGGGTGCCAGGCCCACCCCTCCTTCGTCGGCTCGAAGCGAACCGGCCGGCGCCGACGGCGACGTTCACGGACGGCGGCCCGCACCTCGTGGGCGAACGACCCGCTCTCACCGCCGGTCAACTCTTGACCGCCCCTTCGGCGATCCCTCGGACGTAGTAGCGCTGGAGGAACAGGAAGAGCACCATCACCGGCACGCTCGCCACGATGACGCCGGCCTGCTGCGCACCCCAGTCGACCGTGCCGAGGTTGCCCGTCTGCGCGTTCATCAGCGCGAGCGGCAGCGTGAACTTGCCCGCGTCGGTCAGCACGATCAGCGCGGCGAAGAACTCGTTCCAGGCGGCGATGAAGGCGAACAGGCCGACGGTGATGATCGCGGGCCGCACGATCGGCAGCATCACGCTCCACAGGGTGCGGACGGTCCCCGCGCCGTCGAGCACGGCCGCCTCGCGCATGGCGGTCGGTACGGCCCGGAACGCGTTGCGCATGAGGAAGACGGCGAACGGGAGCTGGTACGTCGCGTACACCAGGGCGAGACCGATCAACGAGTTGTACAGGCCGATCACCTGGAGCACCTGGAAGACGGCGATGATCATCGCGGGGAAGGGCACCATCATCACGGCGATCACGAGGGCGAAGAGCAGCCCCGCACCGCGGAACCGGACGTGGGCGAGCGCGTAGCCGAGCAGCACCGCGGCGATGACCGTGGCCACCACGCTCACGGCCGCGACGACCAGGCTGTTGGCCAGATAGACGTCCAGCCCGACCCCGTACTCCCACAGGCGGGAGAAGTTGGTCATGGAGAGCCGGCTCGGGAGCGCCGTCGGCGGTGCGGCGGCCGCCTCCCCCCGTGGCTTGAGGGCCGTGAGAAGCGCCCAGACGAGCGGGAAGGCGAAGGCAGCGGCGACGACGACCCCCGTCACCCAGTAGAGCACCGTCGCCGTCGCGGCGCGTGGGCCACGACGGCGCCGGGGCGCCGGCCCCGACCGTGGCAGGGTCATGACGTGGTCACTCATCCGAACCTCCGCGGCCCAGCAGCCGAAGCTGGACGAGGTTGACGACGACGAGGACGGCGAGCACCAGCAGTGCCAGCGCGGCCCCGTAGCCGAGGTGGTAGTTCATGAAGGCGCGGTTGTAGATCCAGTAGACGGCCGTGATGGTCGAGTTGCTGGGGCCGCCACGGGTCATCAGGAAGAACTGGTCGAAGACGAGGAAGTTCTGCGTCAGCCCCATCACGGCGACCAGGGCGAACGTCGGGCGCAGGAGCGGGAGGACGATGCGGCGCTGGCGCTGCCAGTAGTGCGCGCCGTCGACGCTCGCTGCCTCGAGGAGCTGCTGCGGGATCGCCTGGATCCCGAGGAGGAGCAGGAGCATGGAGAACCCCGTGCTCTTCCACACGGTCATGACGACGATCGAGACGAACGCACCGGCCGTGCTGTCGAGGAACAGCGGCGGCGTCCCGTCGAGGCCGAGCGCCGCCCAGAGCCAGGCGACGGGACCCACCTGACCGTTGAGGAGGTAGAGCCAGAGGAACGAGGCGGTGGCCATCCCGATCACGACCGGCAGGAAGACGAGCGTCCTGATCACCCCGGCGCCTCGGCGCTCCACCTGCAGGAACATCGCGAGCAGCAGTCCGACGGCCACCGAGACGACGGTCGTGACCACGGCGAACGCGACCGTGAAGAGGACCGCGCGGTGGAGCTGCGCATCGTGCAGGGCCGTCTCGTAGTTCGCCACGCCGATGAAGCTGCGCTCACCGAACAGCGGCCAGCTGAACAGCGACATGACCGCCGTCATCGCGAGCGGGGCGATGAAGAACAGGATCAGGAGGACCGTGGCGGGCAGGGCGTAGGCCCCGCCCACCACGGACGGACGACCGAGGCTCCGGCCGCGTACAGCGACAGGCATCCGGCTACTCGCCGGCCCCGACGACGTCCAGCGCGGCCCGCTGCGCCGCCGCAGCCGCCTCGGCGGGGTCGGCCCCGCCGTACGTCACGTCGTAGAAGAGGGTCGAGAACGGCCCGTTCGCGTCGACGACGAGCTGCTGGTAGAAGACCGACTGCGGCGTGCGGGAGACGGCCAGCGCGTCGTTGGCGATGCGGACCAGCGGGTCGGCCTCGCTGTGCTCGTTCTCGACGAGGTCGGTCCTGGCCACCAGCTCGTGCGAGGCGGCGACGACGTCGATCTGCACCTCATCGGACAGGGTCCAGGCGATGAACTCCCACGCCTCGTCGGGATGCGCGGACGCGAGCGGGATCCCGATGACGTCACCGCCGACGAAGGAGGCCGAGCCTCCCTCGCGACCCGGCAGCGGGGCGATGCCCATGTCCATCTCGGGGTTCGCCTCGCGGATCGTGCCGATGCCGAACGACCCGAGCGGCAGGATCCCGACCTTCCCCGCCGTGAACGCCGTCATCCAGTCGGACCCGGTGTCCGTCTGGGCGCTCGGCGGGACGAGGCCCTCCTGCACGATCGTGCGGTACAGCTCCAGCGCGGCCACGACCTCCGGGTCGTCGAAGGTCGGACGACCCTCGGCGTCGAAGAGGTCGCCCCCGGACGCCCACACCAGCGGGAGCCACGGGAAGACGTTGCACACGCCGCAGTTGCCCGGGAAGTAGAAGCCCGAGACGTCGCCGCCGAGCGCGTCGACGGCCCTGGCGCTCTCCAGCATCTCGGCCCAGGTCGTCGGAGCGGCGTCCGGGTCGATGCCGGCCTCGCGGAACAGGTCCTTGTTCCACAGCACCATCGAGTTGCCCGGATCGCGGGGCAGCGCGTAGACGCGGCCGTCCCGGGTCGAGACGTCCATCAGCGGCTCGAACAGCTCGTCGGCGAACGGAAGGGCGGCCACGCGGTCCGTCAGGTCCGCGAAGATGTTCGGCTCGAGGAACCTGGGCATGTAGGCGGAGTCCGTCGCCAGGACATCGGGCAGGTCGCCGGTGGACGCGGCGGTCGCCAGCCTCGTGACGTACTGGTCGTCCGGGAAGGCCGTGACGGCGACGCGGATCCCCGTCGCCTCCTCGTAGGCAGCCGCGAGCTCGCGGGACTTGCCCTCGTTGGCCGCGCGCACCCACATCGTCAGCTCGCCCACGCCCCCGGAGGCGGCCGCCGAACCCTCCGACGGCCCGGGGCCGGGCGTTCCGCCGTTGCTGCAGGCGGCCTGGCCGACCATCGCGACGGCGAGCAGCCCCACCGTGGCGATGGTCGATCGAAGACTCCTCCGGGGCCTCTCGACGGTCCTTCGTCGCATGCCGTGTCTCCTCACTGGTCCTCGGCCGCGTCGATGCGGCCGATCGTCTCCACGCAGATCGCCGGACGGCACGACCTGTGCGCATCTGTGCGCTACGTGTTGCGCTCAGTATTGCCATTCGTTGCGCTGGTTGTCAATCGCCGCACCTCGTCCGGCGCACCGACGGCCGCGGTGGCGGGCTCCGGACACGCCGAGCCTGGCGCAACGTGTTGCGCAACGCGCTAGTGTCTGGCGTGTGACCGACTTCGACACCCCGCAGCCCACCAGCATGAGCTCGCTCGCCCGCATGCTGGGCGTCGCCCCCTCGACGGTCTCGCGCGCGCTGCGCGGTCAGCCCGGCGTCTCGCCCGCGACGCGCGCGCGGATCCTCGCGATGGTGGGCGAGGTCGTGCCGGAACCGGCCGGCTGGGCCGCCTCGCGGACCAGCGACGCCCCGATCCGACGGATCGCCGTCGCCGTCCCCCACCTGGGGTCCTGGTACTACGGAACGGCGCTCCCCGAGATCGGCGAGGTCCTGCACGCCTCCGGGGTCGAGATGGTCGTCCACCACATCGGCGGCGCACGCGACCGTCACCGGTTCTTCGACGGCCAGCGCCGCCATCCCGGCTACGACGCGCTGATCCTCGTCGCGGTGCCCGTGCTCGACGACCTCGCGCTGGACCCGAGCGCGCTCGGCATGCCGGTCATCTGCGTGGGCGAGCTCGCTCCCGGCGTCGCCAGCGTCTCGATCGACAACGACGCCGCAGCCCACGAGGCCACGAGCTACCTGATCCGCCTCGGGCACCGGCGGATCGGCTTGATCGCCGCCACCGACGAGGAGGGGCGGCTCTGGTCCGTGGCGACGGAGCGCCGCGCCGGATACCGTCGGGCGCTCGCCGAGGCGGGTCTGCCACATGCTCCCGAGCTCGAGGAGAGCTCGGACCGGGGAGCCGCGGGAGGCGAGGAGGCGACCGTCCGGCTCATGACCCTCACCGACCCGCCGACGGCCATCCTGTCGCTGTCGGACGAGGAAGCCATCGGGTCGCTGCGGGCGGCCGAGCGGCTCGGGCTCCAGGTGCCCGACGATCTCAGCGTCGTCGGCTTCGACGATCAGGCGATCGCGCAGGTCAGCGACCTCACGACCGTTCGTCAGCCCGTTCGCGAACAGGCTCGCGCGGCGGCGCGGCTCGCGGTCGCCCACGTCCTCGGTGGCGAGCTGCCCGGTGAGGCGCGGCTTCTCCCGACCCAGCTCGTCATCCGCGGCACCACGGCACCGCCGAACGCACCGGGAGCCGATCAGCCGGCCACCGTGTCGTGACGCCGACGAGCCGAGGAGGGGGCCTCGGCGCGGCGTGCCGCGTGGTCAGGCGCGCCGGGTGGGGGCGGTGGTGAACTCGTAGCCGGTCTCGAGGTCGGCGATCGTCAGCTCGACCCGGCCGTCCGGCCACAGCGTGTACGCCTCCTCGACCAGGCCGGCGTGCTCGTCGTCCCCCAGGTGGCGCGGCTCGCGGCCGGCCAGCCCGGCGAGCGCGCCCCCGTCGCCCCGCACGACGTCCTGCAGCTCCCGCGTGAACGGGAACCGGACCTCGGCCACGGGCACCAGCTCGCCGACCGGCTGCCCCGCGTCGTCGACGCGGTGGTACTCGACGTAGCGGAGCACCCCGAGGTCGTGCACCGGGCGGTACCGGCGGGTCACCGTCACGGGCTCGCCCGCTGGCAGCTCGGTGTCGGCTGGGATCACCTCGTCGACGGCGAGCGCGCGGCCCGAGTCCCACTCCCGGAACACCCCGAGCGCCCGGGAGAGCCGGTCGCGCAGCGTGTAGCGCGAGTCGGGATCGGCGGCGATGGCCAGCCCGATCGCCGTGGCCGCGCCCGGGTAGGGCGAGCGGTGGACGCGGCGGCCGAACCGCTCGCGCAGCACCCGCGCCACGAGCGGCAGGCCCGAGGCTCCGCCCACGAGGTACATGCCGGCCACGGCCGACAGGGATGCCGAGATGGAACCGGTGTCCAGGCGCCCGACGAGCGGCTCCATCGCCTCGACCGACGACTCGACCAGCTCGGCCGCCCGGACGTAGAACTCCTCGACCGAGACCACGACGTCGCGGTCCCCCAGCTCGACGACGAGCCGACGGGTCTGCGGCGTCAGCCCCTCCTTGGCGCTGCGGCACGCCTCGACGAGCCGGCGCCACTGCGCCCGCGTGAGGTGCGGCTGCGCGCCGTCCTCCCGCGCCACGGCGTCGAGGACGGTCTGCGCGAGCGCCGAGTCGAAGTCGTCCCCGCCGAGCCGGTTGACCCCGACCGAGCCGACGACCTCGTGCTGGTCGCCCTCGGCCTCGACGAGCGAGGCGTCGAACGTCCCGCCGCCCAGGTCGTAGACGAGCACCTGGGTGCGCCGGGAGGACAGCGCGCGGGTCTGTCGGTGGGTGAACTCCATGCCGGCGGCGCTCGGCTCGTTGATCATCGCGACGACGACGAACCCGGCGCGCGCGAACGCCTCGAGCGTGAGGAAGCGCTGCGCCGTGTGCGCGTGCGCCGGGACGGAGACCACGACCTCCAGCGGCTCCTCGGGGTCGAGCGCGTCGGCGAGCTGCGCCGCGATCTCCTCCCGCAGCGCGCTCAGGTAGCCGGTCGTGAGGTCGAGCAGCGTGACCGGGAACCCGGCGAGCTCGACGACGGTGTCGCCGGTCGCACCGGGGTCGCCGAGCAGCCGCTTGAACGAGCGCAGGCCCGGCGCGCCCTGGCGCTGGGCCGCGACGGCGTCGAAACCGAAGACGAGCTCGGGGGGCGCGGTGTCCTCGTCGCCATCGACGGCGACCGTCCCCGGGCCGACGCCCCGCAGCGCGGCGACCGACGGCCAGAACTCGTGCGCGTCGCCGTTCTCGTCGGTGAACGGGAGGACGGGGTAGTTGCCACGGTCCGCGAGGGCGACGACGGTGTGGGTGGTGCCGAGGTCGATACCGAGACGCATGCCTCGACCCTAACGGCGGTGCCGGAAGGCGAGCGGCTGCTCGACGAACGGCTCCCAGGCGGCCCGCTGCTCCCGGGAGAGCCGGGTCGGGGCACCCGTCGCCGTCGTCACCATGACGAGCGTGGTCGCGGCGACCGTGTAGGGCTCCTCGTCGAGCGCCGGTCCGATCCGGTCGATCCCAACTCGCCACGCGTGCACGGCGTAGCAGAGCTCGATCGAGGAGCCGCCCAGCCGCCCGATCCAGGTCTCGACGACGATCCCGTCCCGCAGGAACGGCACGGGACGGCGGTACTCGATCTCCTGGCGGGCCACCAGCGTCTGCGTGTCGGCGCCCGGGCCCATGCCGAGGACCGCGGTCGGCCACGGGTCCGGGTCGGCCGGGTTCGCCCAGAACGCCTTGATCCGCGCCTCCTCCAGGAGGGTGAAGGCGGCGGCGTTGTTGACGTGGCCGTAGGCGTCGAGATCGCCCCAGCGCACGATGATGGGGATTCGCAGGCGCACGGGGCGTCCTTTCCTGGGACTTCCTGGGGTGGGCCCGGCCACCGCGTGGTCCGGGGCGGGCGCCGCCGCCCATTCTCCCGCGTTCGCCCGTCCGGCGCTCACCGGTCCGCACGCGGGTGGGCAGGCGGCCGCGCCCCGCGGTCGCGGCGGCGATGCGTCGCCCGGGCGCGCGGGGGCGAGCCGGACGCCGGCTCAGTCGGCGGCTCAGTCGGCGGCGCGGGTGGCCGCGGCACGGACGCGCGCGAGCGCAGCGAGCTCGTCGTCGACGCGCCCGATGAGCCGGTCCCCCGCGAGCGCCTCGACGCTGCGGCGCAGCTCCGCGCGCACGGTCCGGGCCCGGCGTCGCGCGCTCACCCGCGCGGCGGCTCGGGAGACGGCGGCGAGCAGGATCCCGATCAGCGCGCCGCCGATGGCGAGCAGGCTGGGCCACGGCCAGCGCAGCCGTCCGATGGTCACCACGGGCACGTCGAGCGACGGCAAGCGCAGGTAGTCGATCCCGGCGAGGAGCGCGAGCCAGGCGAGCCCGGCCAGCAGGACCGCGAGCAGCAGCCACTGCCAGAACCCGACCACGCCCCACCACCGCGCCGGCGGCACTCGCACGCTGCGCGCGACGGCGACGTCGAGCGGGTCGGCGATCTCGCGCACCCCCTCGACGACGCGTGCGTTGAGCTCCTCGCCCCAGGCGCCCGGGAGCTCGGCGCTGGCCGCGGCGACGTACCCCCGGGCGGCGCTGGCCAGCCGGGCCTGCACCGCCGGGGACGCGGCCGGCAGCGAGCTGCGGCGCAGCTCGACGTCGGCGTCAGCCGCGTCGCCCGTGCTCCCCGTCGATGTCCGCGCGGACCCGCGACCCAGGCGAGGGGCCTCGCGACGCAGCCCGAGCGTGCGCAGCGGGTCGGCCCGGAACCGTTGGAGCCATCGGGTCGGCGGCCAGCCCGTCCGCGCGATCGCGTCGCGCAGGCTGGCACCCTCGACGGCCGAGACGACGAGCGGGACGCCGGCCGCCTGCTCGAGCGCGTCGACGAGCGCCGTCCGGGCGCCGCGCACGGCCGGCGCGTCGCCACCCCGGGGACCGAGGGCGTCCAGCAGCGAGCGCGCGGCGGCGCGGACCTCACCGGTGAGCCGCTGCGTCGCGGCGCGCCGGCGGCGGACGGCGTCGGCGACCGCCTCCTGCAGCTCCGCCATCCCCTGCCCCGTCACGGCCGAGGTCGCGAGCACGTGCGGGTCGAGCCCGTCGGCGCGCACCAGCCGCTCGAGGTCGGCGAGGCAGTCCGCGACCTCCCGCTCGCTCAGCCGGTCGGCCTGGTTCAGCACGACGAGGACGCGCAGGTCGCGCTCGGCGAGCGGCGCGAGGTAGCGGGCGTGCAGCACGGCGTCGGCGTACTTCTGCGGGTTGGTCACCCAGACGAGCAGGTCGGCGCGCTCGGTCACGTGGTCGGCCCGACGGCGGTGCTCGGCGACGATCGAGTCGTGGTCGGGCAGGTCGAGCAGGACGAGCCCGCTCGGGTGCTCGTCGTCGACGGGGTGGTCGCGCCGCTCGGGCACGCCGAGCCAGTCCAGGAGCAGCTCCGAGCCGCCCGTGGCGGCGAGCTGCGGGCTCTCGACGACGACGGCGAGCGGGTGCGCCGTCGTCGGTCGCTGCTGGCTGGTCCGCGCCACCTCGGAGCCGACGAGGGCGTTGAAGACGCTCGACTTGCCCGCGCCCGTCGCGCCCGCGAGCGCGACGACGGTGTGCTCGGCCGAGAGGCGGCTGCGCTCCAGCGCGCGGGCGAGCACCTCCCGGGCCGGGGCAACGACCTCGTCGGGGAGGCGTCCCTCCGCGGCCGCGACCGCCTCGGCGAGCGCCTCGGTGCGCTCGGCCAGCGCGCCAGCGGCTCGGGCGGCGGAGCGGGGGCCGGGGTCGCGGTGCGCGGCCCGGCTCATCGACCGCTCCCGAACAGCCGGCGCCACCAGCCGCGGGTCTCGGCGCTCGCCTCCTGACCAGCGGCGTCGGCCGCGGGGCCGGGGTCCGCCCCGGTGGCCTCGGCGTCGTCCCACGTCCCGGCGCGGTCGCGCAGGCGGGCGCCGCGCAGCGCTGGCACGGCGACGGGGACGCGCTCGACGATGGCGGCGCGCACCGCACGCTCCCGCACCGCGGCCGCGGTGAGACCGGCGGACGCGGAGCGCAGCAGCTGCCCGTCGCCGTCCGAGACACCGCTCGCCGCCACGGCCGTGAGGGCGATGGTGGCGTCGGCGTCCAGCACGGAGTCGAGGCGGACCTGCAGGCGCGCGGCCACCTCGTCGGTGAGCCGGCGCACGGCGTCGTCACCGAAGGCCGCCTCGAGCACCTTCTGCGCGAGGATCGCGGTCCCGCCGGCGATGCCGACCTCGACGCCCGTGACGCCGCCCGTCCCGGCGAACACGACCAGCATGAGCGCGACCCCGAGGCCGTTGACGCCGAAGCTCATGGCGCGGGCCAGGCCGCGCCGGTCCTCGCCCTGCTCGCGCACGACCGCGAGGACGTCCTCCTGCCAGCCGCGGATCTGCTCGGCGATCGAGGCACGCAGCTCCGCCGTCCCGACGCCGGTGACGCCGGCCGTCGCACCGTCGCCGTCGCACAGCAGGGCGGCCCCGGCGGGATCGGACCGCCAGGCGGAACGGACGCGCTCGCGGGCCGTCTCGACGGCGTCGAGCGTCACCGCCTCGAGACCGTGCGCGATCGCCAGCTCGACGGGCTGGGCGGAGGGCCGGCCACCCCGGAAGAACGCCCCGACCGCGTCGCGCACCCGGCCGACCCCGCGCTCGAGCGTGCGCATGATGTCGCTCGCCCCGACGAAGTCCTGCCAGCGGCCGAGCACCTCCCCGCGCAGCATGGCGCCGTCCGTCGTCGCAGTCCGGACGGTCGCCGCGGCCTGCGCGTAGGCGACCTCGACGATGTCGGTCAGCCGGGCAGCCGACTCGGCCTGCGCGTCCGCCGCCGTCGCGATGACGTCGACCGCGCCCGCGACGTCCGTCACGACGCCGTCCCGGGTGGCCAGCGCGACCTCGTCGCGGGCGCTCGCGCTGCCGCCGAGGTCGGTGAGCCAGCCGGCGATCTGCGCGACGGCCGCCTCGGGCAGGAGGCCGTCGGCATCGAGCCGCGCCTCGGGGACGACGAAGAGCCGCGCGTCGCCGAGGCCGTTCTCCCGCGCCATCCGCGCGAGGTCAGCCACCACCTCGGCGCTGCCGGGGTCGACGCGGCTGATGACGAGCGCGACCTGCGCGTGCCGGGCGGCGGCTGAGCGCAGGAGCTCCCACGGCACGGCGTCGGCGTAGCGGGCGGCCGTCGTGACGAAGAGCCAGAGGTCGGCGGCCGCGAGGAGCTGCGCGGCCAGGTCGCGGTTCGCGGCCTCGACCGAGTCGATGTCAGGGGCGTCGAGGAGCGCGAGACCCGGCGGCAGCGCCGGGTACGGGACGAGCCGCAGCGCGCGGACCCCGTCGATCGGTGTGCCGTCGCGGTCGGCGGCGGCGCGGCCCGCCGGGACGCCCGCGAGGCGCGCCGGTGCGCCGACGGCGCCGGACGAGGCGGGGACGGCCCCGGGCGGCGTGGGGACGGCCCCGACCCCGGTCGCGTCCGCGACAGCCCCGGGCGGACCGGGCGTGGTGGTGGCGACCGCCGCGGGCGCTCCCCCGCCCGTCGTCTCGACGCGGGCGAGGGTCGGGAAGACGCGCTCCGGTGCGAACCAGGGACCGTCGGCGGGGTGGTGGACCAGGACGGGCGAGCGGGTCGTCGGCCGCAGGACGCCCGGCTGCGTCAGCCGCTCCCCGAGGAGGGAGTTGACGAGGGTCGACTTGCCGGCGCCGGTCGACCCACCGACGACGACGAGCAGCGGTGCCCCGTCCGTGCGCAGCCGGGGCAGGAGATAGTCGTCGATCTGGTCGAGCAGCTCGCGTCGGCGACGACGCGCCGCCTCGACCCCGGCAACCTCGAGCGGGAGCCGGGTCGCGGCCAGGCGACCGCGGACCACGTCGACCGCGCTGACGAGGTCGAGTCGTGCCGCGGTCTCGGCTGCCCCGCCGGTGTCCGTCGTGCGGTCCGTCATGGCCCCATCCTGCCCTGCCGGTCTCCAGGCCGGGCGGGCACACCCCGGAATGCGCCCGAGACGCGCCCGAGACGATCGCGGCGTGAGGAGCTGCCGAGGCGCCGTCACGACTCACCGGCTCGGGAGCCCCCGGCCGGGGAGGCGCGTCGCCGCCGGGACACGCGGGGACGTCCGAGCGCGACGGCCCAGGTTCCGCATTGGCCCAGCGGTGCGACGGCGCCGACAGACGCAACGGCCCAGCGTCGCGACGGCCCGGAAGGGGCCATGGACACCAGGACGCGACGGCCCCAGGTGCGCGATGGCCCCAGGTGCGCGACGGCCCCAGGTGCGCGACGGCCCCAGGTGCGCGACGGCCCCCGCCCGGATCGGGCGGGGGCCATCGCGTCGGGACGCTCGCGCCCGGTGCGGACCCGATCGGTGCGGGCCGACCGGTGCGTCAGTCGCGCGTCAGCTTGCGGTAGGTCACGCGGTGCGGGCGGGCGGCCTCCGGGCCGAGGCGCTCGACCTTGTTCTCCTCGTAGGCCGCGAAGTTGCCCTCGAACCAGTGCCACCTGTCGGGCTCGGCCTCGGTGCCCTCGTAGGCGAGGATGTGCGTCGCGACACGGTCGAGGAACCACCGGTCGTGGGAGACGACGACGGCGCAGCCCGGGAACTCCAGCAGCGCGTTCTCGAGCGAGCCGAGCGTCTCGACGTCGAGGTCGTTCGTCGGCTCGTCCAGCAGCAGGAGGTTCCCGCCCTGCTTGAGCGTGAGCGCGAGGTTGAGCCGGTTGCGCTCGCCGCCCGAGAGGACGCCGGCCGGCTTCTGCTGGTCGGGACCCTTGAAGCCGAACTGCGACACGTACGCGCGGGACGGGATCTCGACGTTGCCGACCTGGATGAAGTCGAGGCCGTCGGAGACGACCTCCCAGAGCGTCTTCTTCGGGTCGAGGTTCTCGCGGCCCTGGTCGACGTAGGAGATCTTGACGGTCTCGCCGACCTTGAGGTCGCCGCCGTCGAGCGGCTCCAGGCCGACGATCGTCTTGAAGAGCGTCGTCTTCCCGACGCCGTTCGGGCCGATGACGCCGACGATGCCGTTGCGCGGGAGCGTGAACGAGAGGCCGCTGATGAGCGAGCGGTCCCCGAAGCCCTTCTGCAGGTCCGTGGCCTCGATGACCACCGATCCCAGACGCGGGCCCGGCGGGATCTGGATCTCCTCGAAGTCGAGCTTGCGCGTCCGCTCGGCCTCGGCCGCCATCTCCTCGTAGCGTGCGAGGCGCGACTTGGACTTGGTCTGGCGCCCCTTGGCGTTCTGGCGAACCCAGTCCAGCTCCTCCTTGAGGCGCTTGGCGAGCTTGGCGTCCTTCTTGCCCTGGATCTGCAGGCGCTCCTGCTTCTTCTCCAGGTAGGTGGAGTAGTTGCCCTCGTAGGGGTAGAGGCGGCCGCGGTCGACCTCGGCGATCCACTCCGCGACGTTGTCGAGGAAGTACCGGTCGTGCGTGATCGCGATGACGGCCCCGGGGTAGCGCGCGAGGTGCTGCTCCAGCCACTGCACGCTCTCGGCGTCGAGGTGGTTGGTCGGCTCGTCGAGCAGCAGCAGGTCGGGCGCCTCGAGGAGGAGCTTGCACAGCGCGACCCGACGACGCTCACCACCGGAGAGCACCGTGACGTCGGCGTCCGGCGGCGGGCAGCGCAGGGCGTCCATCGCCTGCTCGAGACGGGCGTCGATGTCCCACCCGTCCGCGGCGTCGATCTCCTCCTGGAGCTTGCCCATCTCGTTCGTGAGCGCCTCGTAGTCCGCGTCGGGGTCGGCGAACTCCTCGGCGATCTGCTCGTAGCGCTCCTTCTTCGCGAGGATGTCCGCCACGGCCTCCTGGACGTTGCCGAGGACGGTCTTCTGGTCGTTCAGCGGCGGCTCCTGCAGGAGGATGCCGACGGTGTAGCCCGGGGAGAGCCGCGCCTCGCCGTTCGACGGCGTGTCGAGCCCCGCCATGATCTTGAGGATCGTGGACTTCCCCGCGCCGTTCGGACCGACCATGCCGATCTTCGCCCCGGGCAGGAACGCCATGGTGACGTCGTCGAGGATGACCTTGTCACCGTGCGCCTTGCGGGCGCGCACCATCGAGTAGATGTACTCGGCCACAGTTCTCCTAGTGAGAGTCTTGGATTTCCGGGGTCCAGCCTACTTCCCCCGTCGAGAGGCAGCCGCGGCGGGGAGGCCCGTTCAGAACGGCGGCTGGATCCCCACGGCGACCATCGCGTCCGCGTCGTCCTCGCCGCGCCCGTGCGCACCGCCCTCGTCCTCGCCGTCCCGGTCCTCGTCCCCGAGCGCGTCCGCGCCCCCGCGCCCGGTCTCGCGCTCCGGCTCGCCGTGCCCGCACGCCACCGCGTCGACGTCCGCGTCCTCGTTCGCACTCTCGTCGAGCTCGGCCAGGTCGGAGACGTCGGTCGCGTCCCGGCGGGCGGGGGGACGCCAGACGATCCGGCCGCTCGTGACGATGTCGAGCCCGATGGCGTCGGCTTGCAGCACGAGGTCCGAGCGCGGGACGCCGTCGCGGTCGGCGTAGGTGTCCAGCTCCACGCGACCGCGGACCACCAGCGGGGCGCCGCTGCGCACGCTGTCCGCCGCGCGGCCGGCGAGGTCGCCGTTGGCGTGCACGGTGTACCAGGTCGTCCGCCCGTCCCGCCACTGGCCGCCCGGCAGCCGGTAGCGGCTCGAGGTGGCCAGGCGGAAGGTCGTCCAGTCGCCCTTCTTCCCGTCCATGAGCCGCGGCGTCGTGCCGGCCCGCCCTCGCACCATGATCGTCGTGTCGTTCGCCATCGGTGACCTCCCGGTCCGGTGCCGGGCGGTTCCCGGCGCATGGAAGAACCGTGGCAAGGACCGGGCCGCGCCGCGACGGGGGTGTGCGCGACCGCCGGACCGATGACGTGTCAGTCGGCTGTTGACAGCTCGCGGTGGCGGATCCGCAACGCGTCGAGCGCCTGGCCGAGCAGGGCGCGGACCTCCCGCGACGGGGCGAGCAGCCGCGCGACGCACGCGCGCAGCGCCTCCTGGGCCGCGTCTTCGTACCCGCGGCGGGCCTCGTCGGCCGCGCGCTCCAGCGCGCCGGGGCGCAGCCGCGTGAGCAGCCCGGCCCGCGGCACGACCCCGAGCGGCACCTGACGCACGGCCGCCGTCGCGGCCTCGCCCAGCTCGCGGGCGGACGGGAGCGCACGATCGACCGAGGCGCGCCACGCGGGCGATAGCCCGGCCGCCTGGGCGTCGAGCCACTCGGCCCGGATGGCCTCCCAGCGCGCCGGCGGCGCCTCGCGCACCTCGGTGACGGTCCCGCCGTTCCTCACGGCCGCGACGATCGAGTCCGCGACCGCACCGACGCCGACGGCCTCGGCGAGCCGTGTGACGGCGGCCTCGTCGTCGACCCCGGCGGCGGGCGCCGACCCGAGCCCGGCCGCGAGCTCGCGCGCGACGGTGTCGAGCTGGTCCCACACCGCGACCCGGTTGACGGACGAGCGCAGCGAGACGCGGCGCAGCGTGTCCCGCACGGCATCCATCCCCTCCCCCGTGCGGGCGGAGCTGGCGAGGATCTCCACCTTGCCGAGCTGCTCCTCCACGAGGAGCCGCGCGATGTCGAGCCGGAGCTCGGCGAGGCCGTCGGTGGTCAGCCGGTCGACCTGGTTGACCAGCGCGATCATCGCCTCCTGCCGCCCCGCGAGCGCCGCGAGGTACTCGGTGTGCAGGCGGTTGTCGGCGTACTTCTGCGGGTCGAGGACCCACACGAGCAGATCGACCACCGGCAGCAGCGCGTCGACCTGGGCGCGGTGTCCCTCGGCCACCGAGTCGTGGTCGGGGACGTCGAGGAGGACGACGCCGTCGAGCTGCCCCGGCTCGGGGCCGGCGAGCGCCGCCTCGCCGCGGTGGCGTCGCTGCTCGGAGACGCCGAGGTGGTCCAGCAGGGCCGTGGCGTCCGATCCCCACGCGCACGCGGTCGGCTCCGAGGTGGTCGGGCGGACCGTGCCGACGTCGGCGACGTCGAGCCCCGTGATGGCGTTGAACAGGGAGGACTTGCCCGACCCGGTCCCGCCGACGAGCGCGACGACCCGGTGCCCGATCCCGAGGTCGAGCCGGCGCGCGACCGAGTCGAGGTCGCGTCGCGCCCTGGTCACCGTCGCGGCGGGCAGCCACGGCGTCATCGTGTCGACGATCTCGAGCAGCTCCGCGCGGCGCGCGACCTCTCGTTCGTCGTGCTGGGCGTGATCCGCCATCAGCCCTCCCCTGCCAGTCGTCGCAGCTCGGCGATGCGGAGCCGCAGTGCCGTCACGGACTCGCCGGGAAGCCGGCGAGCCACCTCGTCCACGTGGTCGAGCGCCTCGGACTCCAGGCACTCGCGGCACGCGCGCACCAGGTCCTCCAGCGCGTCCCGCCAGGACGGGAGGCCGAGCCGCTCGGCCGCGGCCCGCGCCCCGGCCAGCCCGGCCGCCGCGAGCGCCACCACGGTCCGGGCGCTCTCCTGGCCGAGGAGGCCGGGCGTCGCCTCGGCGGGGTTCTCGGGGACGGGGATCGAGGCGAGCCACGCCTGCCACGTCTCCTCGACGCGCGCGCGTCGCGCCTCGTCGACCCCGCCGGCCCGGCGCTCGGCCGCGAGCGCCGCGCCCGCCGTCGAGTGCTCCGTCCACGCCAGCTCGACCACGTCGGCGACCGTGCGGCTCGCGGCTCCCGCGACATCGGTGAACGCCCGGTGCAGGTCGCCGCGCAGCGCGGCGAGCGCGCGGGCGCGCTCCGGCGCCCGCCGCTGGGCGCGGCGCCGGGCGAAGAAGCCGTCGGCGGGGGGGGCGACGGCGGCGAGCGCGCCCTTGCCGGACGCGTCCGCGAGCCAGCGCGAGGTGGGGGCGCCGTCGGTGAGGATGCCGGAGCGGAGACGCTCGGCGAGCTCGGCCTCGACCGGCTCGACGACCGTGCGCGCGGCGGAGCTGAGATCGGCGGCGGCCTCGGCCTGGGCGACGGAGGCGTCCAGCAGGCGACGCGTCTCCTCGCGCAGCGGGCTCCACACGCCTCGGATCGTGCGCGCCACCACCTCGTGCGAGCCGTGCCGCCCCGCGACCAGCGTGAGCCAGCGCTCGACGTCGACCACCTGGTCCTTGGGCAGCGGGCCGTCGAGGGGGCCGGCGTCGGGCACGACGAACAGCGGGACGGAGCCGAAACCCGCGTCGGCGAGGCGGGCGAGGAGGTCGCGGCGCACGGTGTCGAGCGCCTCGGGACCGATCCGGTCGAGGACGACGCCGACCGTGACGCCGCGGCGCTTCACCTGCTCCAGCACGGCCCACGGCACGGCGTCGCCGTAGCGGTTGGCGGTCGTGACGAACAGCCAGACGTCGGCCACCTCGACGAGCTCGAGCGCCCGCTCGCGGTTCGTCACCTCGACCGAGTCGAGGTCGGGCGCGTCGAGCAGGGCCAGCCCGCGCGGCAGGTCCGCCTCGACGACGGCGGCGCGCCCGGACACGGGGTGATCGGCGATGAGCTCGCGGTCGGCGGGGTTGACGACGAGCACCGGCTTCTTCGTCGTCGGCCGGACGACGCCCGCCGGGGAGACCTCGGTGCCCGAGACCGCGTTGACCAGCGTCGACTTGCCGGCTCCGGTGGGACCGCCGACGACGACGATGGTCGGCAGGCTCGCCGTCCGCAGCCGCGGGACGAGGTGGGAGTCGAGCTGCGTCGTGATCCGGTCGCGCAGGGTCCGGATCTCCTCGACGCCGGGCAGCTCGAGCGGGAAGTCGAGGGCGCCGAGCTGGGCGCGGAGCGCGACGGCGACGTCGAGCGCTGGCCCGGCGGCTGACCCGGGCGCGGAAGAAGGCGTCGTCACGCCCTCAGCGTGCCCGAGCGGTGCCACGGCACCAAACAGCCGCGCCGGGGACGTCGTGACCGTGCGCGGCACGATCGCCTAACGTGGGGCTGCGGGAACCACCGGCGGGTCGCGATGCGCGACCATGAGAGTTGGGGAGTGAGCACCGTGAGCACGACGACGGCAGGGGGTGCGGGGCACCCGGGCGGCCCCCTCGACGACGCGCAGGCGCAGCTCGCCTTCGCGATCGACCACCTCGGTCTTGGACCCGGTCCGCACGCCGTGCTCGCGACGCCACGCCGCGAGCTGACGGTGAGCGTCCCGGTGCGGATGGACGACGGGAGCACCCAGGTCTTCACCGGCCACCGCGTGCAGCACAACTTCACCCGCGGCCCGGCGAAGGGCGGCGTGCGGTACGCGCCCGGCGTCGACCTCGACGAGGTGCGCGCGCTCGCGATGTGGATGACGTGGAAGTGCGCGCTGGTCGACGTCCCGTACGGCGGCGCGAAGGGCGGGATCAACATCGATCCGCGGCACTTCTCCGAGGGCGAGCTCGAGCGCATCACGCGCCGCTACACCAGCGAGATCATGCCGCTCATCGGCCCCGACCAGGACATCCCGGCGCCCGACGTCGGCACGAGCGAGCAGACCATGGCCTGGATGATGGACACCTACTCCGTCAACCAGGGTCGCACGGTGCTGGGCGTCGTCACCGGCAAGCCGGTGAGCGTCGGCGGCTCGCTGGGGCGGGCGTCGGCGACGTCGCGCGGCGTCGCCCACATCACGCTCCTCGCGCTGGCGCACCGCGGCCTGGAGCCCACGCGCTCGACCGCCGTCGTCCAGGGCTTCGGCAAGGTCGGGCGCGACACGGCCCGCCTGCTCGCCGAGGCCGGCGTCCGGGTCATCGCGGTGAGCGACATCGACGGCGCGGTCCACGACCCCGAGGGACTTGACGTCCACCGCCTCGCGCGCCACGTCGACGAGACGGGGACGGTCACCGGGTTCGCGGGGGCCGAGGCCATCGACGGCGGCGCGATGCTCGAGCTCGAGTGCGACGCCCTCGTCCCCGCCGCAGTGGAGGGCGTGCTGACGGAGGAGAACGCCGACCGGGTGCGCGCCGGCCTCGTCGTCGAGGGGGCGAACGGCCCGACCACCAAGGCGGCCGACGCGATCCTGCGGGCGAAGGGCGTGCTGGTCGTGCCGGACATCCTCGCCAACGCGGGTGGCGTCGTCGTCTCCTACTTCGAGTGGGTGCAGGCGAACCAGGCGTACTGGTGGACCGAGGACGAGGTCAACGAGCGCCTGCGCGACCGCATGACGATGGCGTGGCACTCCGTGCTCACCTACGGCAAGCAGCAGGACCTCTCGCTGCGCGAGGCGGCGACGTGCCTCGCGGTGCACCGGGTCTGGGAGGCGCACCGCCTGCGCGGGCAGTACCCCTGACGGGCCGCGCGGCGGCGCCGGGGCCGCAGCCGGTCGGCGCCCGACCGCGACCGCGGCCGCGGAGAACCGGGCAGCGACCCGACCGCCGCGGCGCCGCGAGTCCGTAGGATTGGCGTCGACCTCGTGGGCCGTGTGCGTCGTGACCGTCCGCCCACACGGGTCGTGTGCCCTCGTAGCTCAATGGATAGAGCAACGGCCTTCTAATCCGTAGGTTGCAGGTTCGAGTCCTGCCGGGGGCGCCCAGGTGGGCACGCGACGCCCACCGTTGTCCCGTCGCGGGTTCCGTGCCAGGATGACGACACGGCGATGGCGCTCGCCGGGGCAGACAGCCCGAACCGCCGTTCTCGGCTGATAGCACCTGTGACGAGAGGAGTCACGGGTGTCTGCTGCGCCGACGCACCGGTCCGAGAGCGTCCCGACGCGCGCCAACGGCGAGGGCTCCCCCGCATCGGGCACCCGATGCTCGCGCACGACGGGCGACCCCGTCGCCGCGTCCGACCGGCGCGCCGCCCCGGGCCGCTCCGCCACAGAGCCCGCCGCGACCGCCGCGCCGGCCCCCGCCATGCCCTCCGCACGGCCCTCCACCCCGCCCTCGGTGCCGCACGAGCGCGCCCGCGTGCCCGTCGAACCACGTCGAACGAAGGAGACCCCCACCCCCTCCCCGCGGACCCACGTCGTCGTCGGTGTCGCCCTCGGGCGGCCCGACGCCGTCGTCGTCACCGCCGCGACGTTCGCCGAGCGCTTCGGCGCGGAGCTGGTGTGCGCGTCCGTCGACGTCGCGCGCTACCCGATCGACACGGGACCGGCCGGGACGGTCATCGCGACGTCGATCGATCCCGACCTCGCCGACGACGCCGTCGAGGTGTTCGACCCCGACCTGCGCTCCGCGATCGCCGCGGCCCTCACCGGACGGCAGGTCCCGTGGTCGACGCGTGCGCTGGCCGGCAGCCCGGCGCGCGAGCTGGCGCGGCTCGCCGACGACGTCGACGCGGCCATGATCGTGATCGGGACGCGCGAGCCCGGGTTCCGCGGGGCGCTGCACGAGTTCTTCAACGGCTCGGTCGCCGCGCAGCTCGCCCACCGCCAGCACCGCCCGGTCGTGGTCGTCCCGCTGAGTCCCGTCGGCCTCGATGCCCCGCTGCCCTGGGCGGAGGAGGAGCGATGACCGCGCCGGCCCACACACCGACCGATCCCGACATCGGCGCGGCCGTCGATCCCGACCCCGCGGGCGCCGCCGCCTCGACCGGCGGTCCCCGACCGGTGCACCTGCGAGCCGGCTCCCTGCTCCTGGTGCTGCTCGGCGGCACGCTCGGCACGGGCGCCCGCGAGGCGATCAGCCTGGCGGCACCGTCGGCGGACGGCATCCCCTACGCGATCCTCGGGATCAACCTCACCGGCGCCTTCCTGCTCGGTGTCCTGCTCGACGCCCTCGCGCGGGGCGGTCCCGATCGCGGCCGGCGGCGCTCGGCCCGGCTCCTGCTCGGGACCGGCGTCATGGGCGGGTTCACCACCTACAGCGCCCTGGCGGTCGGCACCGCGACGCTGCTGGGCAACGGCGCCGTCGCCGCCGGGATCGGCTACGGGCTCACGACCGTCCTCGTCGGTGCGGTCGCGACCTGGGCCGGCATCGCGGTCGCCGCGGCGACGCACCGCCGGAGCCGGCGGGCGGTCCGGTGACCGCGCTGTCGTTCGTCGCGCTCGCCCTCGCCGGAGGGATCGGCGCCGCCTGCCGGCTCCTGCTCGACGGGGTCATCAGCTCCCGCCGTCGCGGTGCCCTGCCGTGGGGCACCATCGTCATCAACGTCACGGGATCGTTCCTGCTCGGTCTGGTGACCGGCCTCGCCACCGCGACCGTCCTGCCGGAGACCTGGCAGCTCGTCGTCGGCACCGGCTTCCTCGGCGGCTACACGACCTTCTCGACCGCCAGCTTCGAGACGGTCCGCCTCGTCCAGGAGCGCAAGCACCTCGCCGCCGTCCTGACCGGGCTCGGGACGCTCGTCGTCACGACGGCGCTGGCCGGGCTCGGGCTCTGGCTCGGCTCGCTCGTCTGACGCCCGGCCGGGCGCCGGCGGGACGTCGGCGCGCGACGTCAGTGCGCCGCGAGCTCGTCCCGAGCCTGGGCCTCGTCGTAGCTGCCGCGCGCGTCGAGGACGCCGGACATGTGCTCCGTCGCCCAGTCGGTGAGCGCCCGCAGCGGCCCGAGGAGGCTGCGCCCGACGTCGGTGAGCTCGTACTCCACCCGCGGCGGCACCTGGGGGAACACCGTCCGCGCGACGAGCCCGTCGCGCTCGAGCGCCCGGAGCGTCTGCGTCAGCATCTTCTGCGACACCCCGTCGACGGCGTGCTGGATCTCGGAGAACCGGAGCCGGCCGTCGGCCAGGACGCCGACGACGAGCACCGTCCATCGGTCGCCGATCCGGTCGAGCAGCCGTCTCGACGGACAGTCCCGGACGAGCGGGTCCCACACGGGCTGCGTCACGACGCCTCCTCCACCGAGTCACCAGCCGGTCGGCAGGGCACCTGGCGGTGCCCTCTTCCCGAGTCTGCTTGAGTCACCTACAGTAACTAACTACCCAGTCGTAATCCACTATCGAAGGGATACTCATGTCTCGCATCACCGTCCTCGGGGGAACCGGCTACGCCGGGGGTCACATCGTCCGGGCCGCCGCCGCGCGGGGACACGACGTCACGTCCATCAGCCGCGCCCTGCCCGCCGACCAGGTGGCGGGCGTCCGGTACGTGACCGGCAGCGTGCTCGACGACGCCGTCCTCGCCTCGGCCGTCGCCGATGCGGAGGTCGTCATCTCCGCCCTCGCCCCGCGCGGGGAGCTGGTGGGACGGGTGCGCCCCGTCCTCGCCACCCTCGCCGGCCTGGCCGGTGACGCGGGCGTCCGCCTCGGCGTCATCGGCGGGGCCGGCTCCCTCCTGGTCGCCCCGGGCGGGCCGCGGCTCGCCGACACGGCGTCGTTCCCCGAGGCGTTCAAGGAGGAGGCGGCCGAGATGAGCTCCGTCCTCGACGACCTGCGCGCCCGCGAGGACGACGTCGACTGGTTCTACGTCAGCCCGGCCGCCGGGTTCGGCTCCTACGCGCCGGGCGAGGCGACGGGCACCTACCGTCTCGGCGACGACGTGCTGCTCGCCGACGCCGACGGCACCTCGGCCATCTCGGGCGCGGACCTCGCGGACGCCGTCGTGACGGAGATCGAGACGCCGGCGCACCACCGGCGCCGCTTCACCGTCGCGTACTGACCCCGCGCGGACCCTCCCCGGCCCCGCGTCGCCCGGCACCCTGGTCGTGCCGGACGACGCGGGGCACACTGGACCATGCCGACCCCGACGCCACGGCACGCCCCCGTCGCCGGTCTCGCCGCCGCCATCGGCGTCACCGCGGCGCTGACCTCCTGCACGACGGTGCCCGACGAGCCGACGTCCGCCCCGCCGCCGGGCGCGACGTCGACGTCGTCCGCGTCCACGCCGTCACCGTCCACACCATCCACGCCGTCACCGTCCGCACCGGCGACGCCAGCAGCGCCGCCCGCGTCCGTCGAGGTGCACGCGACGGGCCTCGACGCCCCGTGGTCGATCGCGTTCCTCGCCGCGCCCGACGCGCCCGCCGCGCCCGCCCAGCAGATCGCCCTCGTCAGCGAGCGCGACTCCGGGCGCGTCCTCGAGCTGGCCGAGGACGGCGCCGCGCGCGAGGTCGGCGTCATCGACGGCGTCGTCCACCGCGGCGAGGGCGGGCTCCTCGGCATCGCCGTCGACGACGGCTCCCTCTACACCTACCTCACGACCGCCGACGACAACCGGATCGTCCGCTACGACCTCACCGGCCGGCCAGGGTCCCTCGCGCTCGGCGACGCGGAGACGATCCTGGCCGGGCTGCCGTCGGCGGCCAACCACAACGGCGGCCGGATCGCGTTCGGGCCGGACGGGATGCTCTACGCGACCGTCGGGGACGCCGGCGACCGGCCGGCCGCGCAGGACGTCGCGAGCCTCGCCGGGAAGATCCTCCGGCTGACGCCCGACGGCGCCGTCCCGGACGACAACCCGTTCCCCGGCTCCCCCGTCTACAGCTACGGCCACCGCAACCCGCAGGGCCTCGGCTGGGACGGCGACGGCACGCTGTACGCATCGGAGTTCGGCCAGGACACGTGGGACGAGCTCAACGTCATCCGGCCCGGCGGCAACTACGGCTGGCCCGAGGTCGAGGGCATCGCGGGCCGGGACGGCTACGTCGACCCCGTGCAGCAGTGGGCACCGGCCGACGCGAGCCCGAGCGGGCTGGCGATCGCGGACGGCGCGATCTACGTCGCCAACCTCCGCGGCCAGCGCCTGCGCGTGATCCCCCTGGACGACCTCGCGTCGTCGACCGAACGCCTGGTCGGCGAGCACGGGCGGCTCCGCGACGTCGCGCTGGCGCCCGACGGCACGCTGTGGGTGCTCACCAACAACACCGACGGGCGTGGGGAGCCGACCGGGGACGACGACCGCGTCCTGCGCCTCACCCCTTGAGCGCCGCGGCCCGACCGCCCGCGGCTCGGCGGTCCCCCGCGTCATTCCCTCCCGACGAGGAACGCGAGCTTCCCGGTGGTCGCGCCCGACAGGAGGTCGGCCAGCATGGCCGCGTGGTCGGCGAGCTCACCGGTGCCCGTGAGGTCGACCCGGACCGTCCCGCCGGCGACCGCGCCCAGCGACCAGCGCAGCGACTCCGCCCCCTGCTCGGGATGGTCGCCCAGCCACGCGCCGACGTTGAACCCGGCCGTCGTCTTGTTCTCGAGCCAGTGCGCGAGGGAGCTGAGACCGACGTCACCCGCCCGGGACGCGTTGCCGACGCGGACCAACCGGCCACCGCCGCGCAGGGCCTGGAAGGCGCGGGCCGTCGCGTCGCCGCCGACCGGGTCGACGACGACGTCGTACGCGCCGTCCGGGACGGTCGCCGGCTCGGCGCGCAGGTGGGCGTGGTCGTAGCCGAGGTCGCGCGCGACCAGCAGCTTCTCCGGCGTCCCGACGACGGCGTCCACGCGGGCGGCGCCGAGCGCCCGGGCGACCTGCCCGAACTGCGAGCCGAGGCCGCCGACGCCCGCGTGCACGAGCACGCTCTCGCCGGCCGCCAGGCGAGCGACGGTCGTGAGCGCGAGGTGCGCCGTCACGGTGTTGATCGGGACCACGGCGGCCTGCGCCGTCGCCATGCCGTCGGGCACCGGCGTCACGAGAGCGGCGACGGCCGTCGCCACCTCGGCGAAGCCGCCGGCGCCGGGCAGGAGCGCGGCCACCGGCTGGCCGACGTGGAGGTCGACGACGCCGGCGCCGACCTCGCGAACGGTCCCGGCCACCTCGAGCCCGGGGACGAACCCCTCGTGCTGCGGCATCGCACCCGATGCCCAGAGGGCGTCGATGAGGCCGATGCCCGCGGCCTCGACGTCGATGGTGACCTCCCCGGCCGCGGGACGCGGGGTCGGCCGCTCGGTCAGGGCGAGACCGCGGACGGTGCCCTCGGTCGTCGGTGTGTCGGTGACGGTGAGCGCGCGCACGGCGCCTCCTCGGGATCGCAGGAACGGACGCCGGCGACGCTAGGAGCTGGAGTCCGCTCCAGGGCAAACCGGGCCGCTTGCCCTGGAGTGCGCTCCACGGCCTAGGTTCGAGTGGTGGAGGACGAGAGCCGACTCACGATCGCGGAGATGGCCGCGACCGCCGGTATCACGACGGACGCGCTGCGCTGGTACGAGCGGGAGGGCGTGCTGCCCCGGGTCCCGCGCGACGCCTCGGGGCACCGTCGCTACGGCCCGGCCGAGCAGGGGCTCGTCGCGCTCCTGCTCGCGCTGCGCGGCGCCGGGATGAGCGTCGCCGGCGCCAGGAGCTTCGTCGAGCTGCTGGGGGAGGGTGCCGCGAGCCACGGGCGCCGGATCTCGCTGCTGGAGGAGGGGCGCGACCTCCTGCGCGAGCAGCGTCGACGGCTCGACGCGGCCGAGGCGGCCCTGGAGCGCAAGATCGCACACTACGAGCTGCTCATCGCCGCCGGTCTCGACTGCACCGGAGCGCCCGTCCCGGACGACCAGCGAGCGCGGCAGTCGGCCCGGGCCTGAGCCGCGGCACCCGATCGGTCGCGACCCGCGGCCGCCGTACCCTGAGCCCCATGCCGTACGAGTTCACCGCCCGCGTGTGGAAGACCCCTCCCCCGGGCGTGTGGCACTTCCTCACCGTCCCGCCGGACCTCGCCGACGAGATCGACGAGCGCACCACCGGTCTGCAGGGCGGCTTCGGCTCCGTCAAGGTCGAGGTGACGATCGGCGCCACGACGTGGTCGACGTCGATCTTCCCGAGCAAGGAGGCCGCGTCCTTCATCCTCCCGGTGAAGCAGGCGGTGCGGCGCGCGGAGGACTGCGAGGCGGGGACGGACGTCGTCGTCAGCCTCGTCCTGGTCGGGTTCGAGTAGTCGGCGCAGCCGCGGCGCGCCGCGCCGCCAGGGCGTCGACGCCCGACGCGACTGCGACCCCGGCGGCGGCCGAGACGAGGTCGAGCCAGGCGAACGTCGAGCCCAGCACGTAGCGCGCGGGCGGGAACGCGCCGACGACCGCCGTCGGCACCCCCGTGAGCTGGAGCAGCTCGATCCCCAGGACGAGCGCGAGCGCGGCGCACGCGATGCTCGCGCGGCGCACCCGGGGCAGGATCGCCACGAGCAGCGCGTAGACCATCGCGGCGTACGCGACACCGCCGGCGAGGTCCCCGACCAGGCCCGGCAGCAGCCGCACCGCGAGTCCCAGCGGGACGAGCAGGACGACGACGGCGGCGGCCGTCCAGCGGCGGACGCGGGTGCCGGCCGGCCCCGGTTCGGCGGATGCGCTCATCCGGGAAGGCTAGGCCACGTCCCGCAGCGCGTCGCCGTTCCCGACGCGCTCGGCGCCCTCGCCACCGGCGTGCTCGGCCGCGGCCGTCTCCCGCCGCGTCGTGAACCAGCCCGACGCGACGAGGGAGCCGAGGCCGACGACGACGGCACCGCCGACCAGGGTGCCGAGGCCGACGGCGACGAGGGTGCGCCCCAAGTCAACCCACGTCGTGAGCTGCTCCGCC
>Ga0066256_1000397_pt1 | contig 132406 bp, 138 predicted proteins | sample ThiBio_1000_biof_FD_87107 | JGI IMG/M metagenome (GOLD analysis project Ga0066256, IMG submission 87107) | Wastewater bioreactor microbial communities from Cape Town, South Africa - Thiocy_expt_1000_biof (version 2) | ecosystem: Engineered > Bioreactor > Thiocyanate-remediating >...
GCTCAACAATGCCATGTCGATCACTCCACAGCCCCCGCTCAAACCACGAGGGGCAAGGGTCACACATGGGTCAAATCTCGATGGAAAAATCCCAGCCTGCTGGGTCAGTTCTCAGTGGCAATCAACAAGCCTTGGGAGATTTCCCTAGTTAAGCGCCTCTACCCTCGGATTGCGGCATTGCGAGCCGCCCTTCCACATCGTACTGCATCCGCAATAGAGGGTATGTGTCATCGTCTCGGGCTGCCTGCTTTGCATGCCCCGCTTCGTCCGGGCCGCGATAATGGTCCGGTATTTCTAAGCCTTTTCAGCAGCCATTCGAGAGAAGCTATGATTGATTTCTTCCCCAATGAGAGGGTGGTCCTCTCTATCGACGGCGCCAACCTTTACGCCTCATGCCGGGCTCTTGGTGTCGACCTCGACTTCAAGCTCTTGCTGGATCGGTTCTCCGCCTGAGCTGGCTTAGGCATCGTCGTCGAGGAAGAAACTCGACGCGGCTGTGATGGGGGCTAGTGCGCCGGGCACTTGGATTGTCAGCCTGTCGTTCTCGGAATCGACGCGGGTAACACGCACCTTGACGGTGATCGTGTCGCCTTCCTTGACCTTCGTGCGGCGGACTTTCAGGGCTTCATTGGGAGGGGGTACGCTTTTGCTGGGCATTCCCCCAATGTAGGTGATGCGCGCACAGAGTCGAGTCGGTGACGGTTCGGGCCCTTTTCTGCACCGATTTCATGCCGGATAATGGCGGGGGCCTGGGGGGAGATGGCTTTGCGCGTTCTATGGGTCTGGCTGATCCTATGTGCCTTTTGGTTCTCACCCGCCCTGGGTGCGGAGCCACCGAGCTGGTGGGCCTCCCTTTCCGCCACAGACAGATATGGCGTTCAAGGCGACCTAATCCTGCTCGGCTTCTATGATGGATTTGTCGATGGGCAATACGGGCCGCAAACAGAAGGAGCTCTGAAGCGTTTTCAGCTCTCTACTGGTGACAGCGAGCGCGTTCCGTCTCAAACCACACTGGGCAGGCTGCGTCAGGAAGCTCAGCAGGAATTTGAGCGTATGGGGATGCAGCTTGAGCGCTTCCCACAAGAGGGCGTTGCTGCGTATGTCCCGCGCAATGTGCTCACGGTGCGGACCGAGGGCGAAGGAGGCGTGTCTTTCGCCACGGATGATGGCAGCATGGTGATGTATCTCACTGGATACGATAACCCCGCTGGCTCTGGCAGTCTCGAACAACGCGCTGTTGAGCTACTGCGCCCGTCCTACAACCGAACGGTGACTTATAAATCGATCAAGCCGGACCGGATCGTCGTCTCCGGGCGTCAGGCTGGCGACGCGTACTACAGCGTGCTCACCGCCGATGGTGACAAGATCATTGGCGTGAGCGTCATATGGGGGAACGAGTACGCTAGCTTAGGGGCTATCACCGCGACCTTTGCCGCGTCGTACTCCGGTCGCGCGGAGTACTTTGAGGAGAACCCTACCGAGGTTTCAACCGGCCTTGCTGCATTGGAAGGCGAAAGGATCGGCCGGTTCATACTTCCGAAGGATGAGCCCAAGGTCATCGTGCTCGCGGGGGACATCGCTACCGGCGCGATGCTCGACTTGCGCCGTGCACTGAAGGCCCGCCCGGATGCAACTACTCTCCTATTGGACAGCATAGGCGGGTCGGTGAACGAGGGGTTGCTTCTAGCACATGCGGTGGCCGACCGCGGCCTCGCCACGTACGTTCCCGCCGACGCCGGGTGCTACTCTGCCTGTGCCTACGTATTCTTCGCAGGTAAGGCGCGTGCTGCGGATGGATCGCTGGGCGTCCATCAAATCTATGGCGATGGCGTCTCCGTTTCAGACGCCCAAGCGGTGCTTTCGGATGTCCTGGATGCCCTTGCGGAGTTCGACGTGCCGCAGGCTGTCATTTCGGCAATGCTACGCACTCGCCCCGATCAGATGCATGTGTTCACTGACGATGAGAAGGATCTGCTTCAACTCAATCGAGGTAGCATTGACCGCGCCAATCTGGCGGCGCCCGAAGGGGCCTCTGGCGGCCTAACCGTAATGCGTAAGAATTCGACCGCAGAGGATTTGGCCAGCCAGCGAACAGAACGAATTCTGACTGTCAGAGAGCCTACAAAATGGGCGGACCTTATGCTGACAAACGGTTTCACGGCCCGGATGGTGGAAGCAATCACTCCGGCAATTCTGGGCCAATATCCGAGCGCCACGCTTCCTGCTGGCGCGCGAATGCGAATACTTTTCGGCGCATCGAGAACAAGCGAAGTCCTCATTCCGTACCGCGTGTCCCTCTACACACACGATCAAGACAGCGGAGAGGATCGGCATATGGCAACGGTAGCGCTTACCGACAGAGGCTCATACGTTGCCGGCGCTGAGCCGCGCCGCATCGATTTTCCCACCGAGGACTTGCCGCCAAGCATGGGCGGAAAATCCAACCGGGCAAAATCGAACTGATGGCTCAGTAGCTCCACCCGACTACGCAACCTAGTCGCCGCGTCGAGAGGCAGCGTATCCGCGAAGTCGAGCGGAAGCATTCCCCCCTTGCGGCAGTTGCAGCCGTGGCAGGCAAAGACCCGGTTGAGGACGTACCAGCGATCAGACTGCGCGGGGAGCGCCCGGACCATCCAGCGGGGCACTACATGGTCCCGGGTGACGAGCCGGTCGAGCGGCAATGTCCCACGCCTGACGACCTCGCGGGGTGCGCACCACTGGCGGCAGTAGAAGCACCGCCGCCAGATCAGATGTTGCCTCGCGCCGATGTCCGAGGACAGGACAACGGTGGGCTGTCCAACCCGACCTGCGCACATTACGCAGCCTGCCGCTTGGCTACGTTGCGGCGGTGAACCTCGCGGCCTTGGGGTGTGTCTAGTCGGGTGCTCATCACGCCAATGGCCGGATGCAGCTCGGCGGTATCGAGCTTGCCGGTGACGACCGCCGATCCGTCCAACGAAAGAGCGACCCGGAAGACCTTTGCACCTTTGGACACCAGCACCCCGACGAGAACGTTGTTCGGGTCGGCCTTGGGCCTGATGTACACGAGGTCGCCTCGGCTCGCCGTCTTGGTGCGGTCGAACACCAGCGTTTCACCTTCGCAAGCACGCGGCTCCAGGTGGGTGAAAGTCACGGGCACGTAATAGCAATGACCCCATTCGGTCGAAGTCTTTGGCATGGGCGCGAAGTTGGCGCGCTTGGTCGAGGCCGTGCTATGGGCGGGATTGTTCACGTTAATCTCCAAGGGTTGGCGGGAACATGCCCCGGCCCGTGTTCGCGCACAGGTCGGGGCGCTTGCTTTAGGCGCTGGCGATGGCGAGCACTTCGGAGGCGAAGGCACCGGGCCACGACCACGACGAGATGTTCGTGATAGCCTGCGGGTCGGCCTCCCACGCGGCGAGCGCTTGGGCTTTGATGATGACCCCCGCCATTGTCGTTGCGGGGGTTGCGACGATTTCGCCAATCAGTTTGGACATGGCGTCAAACGCGGCTTCGCAGCGCGCAACAGCTTCGCCGTACCCCGAAGCCGCCCGCACTCGTTCGCGCTCCGTCTCATACACGGCGGCTAGCGCGGCCTTTTCCGAATAGTCTGCGGCGAGCGTTTCAAGTTCGGCAATCTCCGCCCCGGAAAGCTGGTGCTTGGGGCGCTTGCGACGGATCGCGCGCAAACAATCGTCCCGCTTGCTGGTCAGGAACTTGGCCGACAGCACGAGGCGCGAATAATGCGCGTCGGGATTGGCCTTGCGCTCTTGGATCGCTTCCCACGAATACTCGCGTTTCTCAGTGGGCAGGGCTTCGCCGTTGGCGAGAATGGGGGAGCCGGTTAGCCCGTGCTCGCAATCGCGGCTGTAGCCATAGGCGTGACCGTCGCAGATAGCGGCGGGCGCAAGCGGCCATTCCCACCACCAGCCGAGCGCGAACTAGGCAAGCAGGCTCGATCCCGAATGGCGCAATTGCTCAAAACGCCGGGCGTGACGGTCTATGACTCCGGCGAGGATGACGGTCGGTATCAGCGGCCGCTGGTATGGGTGCGGCTGGCCGATGGCCGGTCAATCGGCTCGATCCTAATTGCCGAAGGCCTCGCGCGGGAATGGTCGCCCCGCTACGTCGCGGACTGGTGCTAGCGACTCGACTCTCTGCGGCGCTCGGGTACTCTACCCAGATACTACAGGCCATTTGGGGGAGAGATTGACCGAGACGGGGCCAGCTAGCTTCGATCCATGAGCCGCCGCGTAAAGAGCGGCGGCATCGTTTGGACCATCGTTCTGATCTTCGCGCTTGGCGTCTTTGGCAGTAGTCTCAATCGCCAGAGCGAGCCGGCTACGTCGCGCAACGTTGTGAATGCTGAACCGCCCGCGCAAACGTCTTTACTGTCGGCGCCGAAGCAGGAGCGCTTCCCGCCTCGCACCCTATACGTGACGGCGACCAGCCTGAAGGTACGTGCTGAGCCGAACACATCGTCCAGCGTGCTGCTGTCAGCTTCCAACGGGACGCCAGTCATCGCCGTGGGACAGGTTACCGGATGGTACGAGGTACGCCTGAACAACGGCTCGACAGGATGGATGAGTGCTGAGTTCCTTTCGCACGCCGCACCTCAGAAAGTCGTTTCATCTCCTAGCCCACCGGTTGCGGCTCAACCAGCATATGACCGGAACGCTGTTGTGATGGCTCTGATTTCCGAGAGCCAGCGGAGCTATCCTGGTAACTGCCCTTGCCCGGAGAATCGAATGCGAAATGGCAGGCGATGCGGTGGCAACAGTGCATGGAGCAAGCGTGGGGGCTACGCGCCCCTTTGCTATGCGTCGGACGTGACGCAGAGAATGATCGATGAGTATGTCGCACGCCAGTAAGCCATTTTGAATGATTTTGGGGGGACGATGAACGAAGACGACGACCTAGAGCGTGAGCTTGCCGAGGATCGAGAGTACTTCCGGAGGCGCGGCACCCTGCATGACCCTTCAGCGCCAAAGCCCTTGGAGACGATAAGTAAGCCCAAGTTTGACATCGACTACGCGATAAACGGCATCTTCGTTTTGGCAGGTGCCGTAAGTCTGATGGTCGGTGGAGTTTTGGTCCCTGCTGGTCTAGTGGCTTTCGGAGCTTTGATCTGGCTGCAAAGCGGTTATTTCCCGACCTGGCCTCTTATGACGTGGTACCCGGTGCCCTATGGCGAGTGGGTTGGCCTAAATCAATTGCTCCAATGGATCTGGGGTCAACCCTTAGCCTTAGTGATGTTCGTGTCAGGTTGGGTGATCGGCGTCACCATGCTGGTCATCGGCAACAGTCGTTAGGGGTGCGGGCCAGGTGCTCACTGCGCCGGATGGCACATGGCTTGCGCAGGGATGATGGCCTCGCATGCACCCCACCAACCATATGCCACGCCGATGGGCCAAAGCGCTGCAAGGAGTGCCGCCGCAACGCCGATGATCGCAACAACGAACTGCAAGGTGTTGAGGGAGATCACCTGCTCGAACTGGAGCGGGCGCCCTCGGTAATAGACATCGTCCGTTGATGGATCGATGGCGAAGTCCATCTCGTCAATGGACATGAAGCGTATGTTTCGCGGCCAATCGGCTGGGGTGTCCCATAGGTTGGCGTATGGAGTGCCCTGCGCCGCAGAGCGGCTCATGCTTTCGGGCGGGAGCGGTTGGGTTCGCCGTCCCATCAAAAATCGGTGGTGCGCACCTGCACCCACCCTCCGGTCTCTATATCGCCCGCGTCGAACTTGTCGCTCGCCTTGTCGCGACATGCATCGAGGCCATAATCTTCGATTGCCTCGCGTGAGATTTTTACGGTCACACGCCGGCCGGACTGATCCTCGGTCTCATGACTCGTGTTCTCGACATCGCCAGATTGCTTGTCGGAAAAGATCAAAGGCATCTAGACCTCGATTTTTCTTTAGCGTGACGCCCCGGCGACGCCCCACAGAAAACGATCACTCGGGCTGACCGGGTTAAAACCAGAATATATAATGAAATCAATAAGAAGAATGGTACCGCCTCCCCGGTTCGAACGGGGGACCCCTAGATCCACAATCTAGTGCTCTAACCAGCTGAGCTAAGGCGGCACGCCAAGTGCGGGGGACGTATAAGTCGCTCGGAGGGGACTGGCAAGGGCCCGGCGCGCATAGCTCCTGTCCGGCCGATTTAACCACAAACTCGTTTGGTTGGGCGGCAAACGCCAGCAAATCTGGACCGCTCCGGGGGCGGGCTATAATTAGGACAAGATTAAGTCATGGGTGCGGATTGTGCCGATCTGGCACATCCGCGAGGGTTGTGTGCGCGTGGACGCAGAGTGGATCACATCGCCGACGGCGCGACGCGTCCTCATGCATTGGGCCGATCAGCGGCCCGCCTGGCTGTGGTCGGCGGACGGCAGTGCGCTGCTGTGGCGCAACCCGGCGGCGCGGCTGTTCAACGCTAAGCTCAAGAAAGACCGGGTGAAACTGTCGGCCGAAGCGGTGCCGATCAAGGGGCAGGTGGCCCGCCTGATCCGGCTCGGCTCGCTCGGCCGCTCGAGTCTCAGCCGGGTGCAGTTCCTCGCCGGGGAGAAGCCGGTGGCGACCACCTGTTCGTGCACACCGCTTGCCATGCCCACCGGGGAAACGGCCCTGCTGCTGGTCGGAGTCGACCCAATTCCCGCCGATATCCTCGAAACGACGGGCGAAATCCTGCCAGAATCGGCCAACGTCGCGCTGTTTCCGGCCAATGAGTCGTACCGGCTGGTCGAGGCGGGCGGCGACGTTCCGGCCGGCGCCGTCGCCATCAAGGCCGGGCCGCGCGACGAGATGCTGGTGTTCTCGTTCGGCCCAGAGGGTGAACCTGACATCGGCGGCATCCGCCACGACGAGGGCATCACCAGCGACGACGGAGATGAGGCGCGCGATCTTGCGGACATGCCCGAGCCGCTGCTGCCGATCGGCATCGCGCCGCTGCCGCTGGAGCCCGAGCCTGCGGCAGAACACGACCACTGGGTGGAGCCCCTGCCCGAGCCCGCAGGCGAGCCGCGCGCGCTGTCGTCGCTGTTCGACCGGCTTGCCGGCGACGCCGATCTCTATGCGCCGCTGACCAGCGCCGACGAGACGTTCGCGGGCGCACCGGACCCGGCGCCGGAAGCGCCGGTCGAGACCCCACCGCCGCCCTCTCCGCCCGAAGCGGACATGATCGCGGCCGTGATCGAGTATGCGGACGACCCCGAGGCGGGCGACGATCAGACGTCGACCACCAGTTCGCCGAGCCACTGGCTGATTACCGGCCGCGGTTTCCGCGCGCTCGCCCCCAAGCCGCCGGAGGACGAGGCTCCCGTTGCTCTCCCCGAGTCGATCGCGCCAGAGCCGGTTGTCGTTCTCCCCGAGGTTACGACGCCGCCCGCCGAGCCGCCTGCCGCCTTGGTCGAATCTGTTCCCGTGGAGCCTGATCCCGTGCCGGAGCCCGCTCCTGCCGCGGTGGGCGACGCCGTGGACCCAGAGACGGCCGATCGCGTGACGCGCTACAATTTCGAGGAGCTCGGCCGCATCCTGACGGACCGCGTCGGCAGCGAGCCCAAGACCGAGCCGCCGGTGTTCGCGCCGCCTGCCGCCGCGGCGCCGGCCGGGATCATCAATCTCAACGCCGAAACGCTGGTGCTCAACCGGCTGCCGCTGGCCATCCTCGTGTTCCGCGACCAGCAGGTGCTGTTCGCCAACCGCGCGCTGACCGATCTGCTCGGCCACGACAGCGTGGAGAGCCTGCGCGCGGCCGGCATTGCATCGATCTTCCCGACCGAGGATTCGGCGAGCGCCGGTCCGGTCAACCGGCTCGTCCGCCGCGACGGCGCCCCGCTCAATGTAACCGCGCGGCTGCAATCGGTGAGCTGGCAGGGCCGCGCGGCCCTGATGCTTTCGGCCAGTGCCACCGAGCCGATGCGAAGCCACGAGGGCGCCGTGCGCGCCTTCGCCGAAATCGCCGCCGAGGCGCGCGCCGAGGGCTACATCTCGGCCGACCGCTCGGGCACCGTTACCTTCGTGTCCGCCCCCGGGCGCGCCATGCTGGGCCGCAGCGAGGCCGAGCTCGTGGGCAAGCCGCTGGCGGTGCTCGTCGGCCGTGCCGACATGGAGGCGCTGCGCGCCTTCCTCGAAAAGCCGGCGCGCTTCGCCGAAACGACCCGCCCGCATTTCACCGCGGCCAGCGAGGGCGGCGACGCGGATATCGCCCTGTTCGCCGAAGGCCAGGCCGGCGTCGTCACGGGCTATTTCGGCTTCGTCAAGAAGCGGACCGTCGCGCCGACGCCGGCGCCGGCCAAGGACGACGACCTCGAGCCCGGCATGCTGGCGCGGCTCAGCCGCGGCATCCGCCGCCCGCTCAACACCATCATCGGCTTCGCCGACCTGCTGCGCTCCTCGACCATGGACGGCCCGCCCAGCGAACGTACCGCCGAATATGCGCGCGACATCCGCACGGCCGGGCTCGATATCGCCGTGCTCGCCGACGAGCTGGATGATTTCACGCGACTGCGCGACGGGCGCTACGCACCACGGCCCGCCGATGTGGACCTCAGCGCACTGCTCGAGAACTGCATGCTTCGGGTCCGCACGCAGGCCGCCGCCGCGCGGGTTCTGGTCCGCAGTTCCATTTCCGAGCAGTTGCCGCGCATCCGCGCCGACCGGTCATCGCTCGGCCAGGCGCTGCTGAATCTGCTCGCCAGCGCCATCGACCAGACGCCGATCGGCGGCTCCGTCATCCTCTCGGCCCAGCCCGAGGACGATGGCGGCATCACCATCCATGTGCGCGACGGCGCGCAGAGCGGCACGGATATGGGTGAGCGCTTCGTGGTCTTCCGCGATGGCCTCGACAAGGACGGCGAACAGCTCTCGCCCGTCCGCTCCAGCGTCGGTCTCGCCCTCACGCGGTCGCTGCTCGCGGTCAATGCCTGCTCCCTGTCGGTCGACCCCACCGCGACGACTGGGACGCTGTTCTCGCTGGCCATCCCCGCCGAAGCGATCGTGCGGGACTGACATTGTGTCGCAGGCGGCGCCGCGCCGGCGCCGACCTACGACATTGTTTCCGCACGCCATTTTTCGCCACACTGGAATCGTTCCAACTGACTGATATTCAATGCCTTTCGTTTGGCGATCTGCTTTGTTGACAATCGTACTCTGAATTCCGAGAACGCGCCTCGCATACACGGGCATGACGCCCGCCGAGGAGACGGATCTGATGCTTCATGCCCGCCTTGTTGGAACGCTCGCCAGCGCAGCTCTGCTCGCCGGACTCACCGTTCCCGCCTTCGCCCAGAGCGGTGAAGTCAACGTCTATTCCTACCGCGAGCCGGGGCTGATCCAGCCGCTGCTCGACGTGTTCACCGCCGAGACCGGCATCAAGACCAACGTTCTATATGCCGGCGACGGCCTGCTCGAGCGCGTCGAGTCCGAGGGCGAGTTCTCGCCCGTCGACGTGGTGCTCACCGTCGATATCGGCAACCTCACCGGGGCCAAGGACAAGGGCCTTTCGCAGCCCATCACCACCGCGGCCATCGAGCGCGTCCCCGCCGAACTGCGCGACACCGACAGCGACTGGGTCGCCCTCTCGCTGCGCGCCCGCGTCTTCTATGTCAGCAAGGACCGCGTCGATGCGACCGCGCTGACCTATGAGGACATTGCCAAGCCGGAATGGAAGGGACGCCTCTGCACCCGTGCCGGCGACCACGCCTACAATATCGGTCTCATCGCGAGCCGCATCGAGCTGTGGGGCCTCGACAAGACCCGCGAATGGCTGACCGCGGTGCGCGACAACCTGGCCTATCCGCCCACCGGCGGCGACCGCGAAGGTCCCAAGAACATCCTCGCGGGGACCTGCGACCTGTCGATCACCAACACCTATTACATGGGCGTGATGCTCAACAACGAGGCCGAGCCGGAGCAGAAGGATTGGGCCAATTCGGCGCGCATCATCTATCCGACCTCGGAAGACGGCGACGGCACGCAGGTCAACGCCGCGGGCGCCTTCATCGCCAAGTACGCGCCCAATGTCGAGAACGCCAACAAGCTGATCGAATTCCTGTTGTCCGATGAAGCCCAGCGGCTCTATGCAGATGCCAATTACGAGTTCCCGGCGGTGCCATCGGTGTCGCCGTCCGAACTGACGCTGAGCTGGGGCCAGTTGGTGCCGTCCAAGGTGTCGCTGGTCGAGATCGCGGCGCACCGCGCCGAGGCGGCCGCGCTGGTCGACGAGCTCCAGTTCAACGCCGGAGCTCAGAACTAGGAGAGTCCGCATCGCCCTGATCGCGAACCACGCAAATCATCGAACCGGTGGAGCCCTCGCTCCGCCGGTTTCTGCATTTGCGCTGGTGCTGATCATGGGCCTGCCGATCCTCTGGCTGGCGGCGGCGGCGTTCACCGCCGGGCCGGGTGGCGGCCTCGCCGCCAGCATGCTGCCCATCGCGCTGCGCGACACCGGCGCGCTGATGGCCTGTGTCGGCCTCCTCGCCGGCGTCATCGGCCTCGTGGCCGCATGGCTCGTGACCCATCACGATTTCCCCGGCCGCGCCTGGTTCGAGTGGCTGCTGATGCTGCCGCTCGCCATTCCGACCTACCTCGCCGCCTACTGCTTCACCGAACTGCTCGATTTCACCGGCCCCGCCCAGACGCTGCTGCGCACCATCACCGGTGCTGCCACCGCGAAGGACTACTGGTTCCCGCAGATCCGCAGCTTCCCCGGTGCGGTGCTCGTGTTCAGCCTCGTGCTCTACCCCTATGCCTATGCCGCCTGCCGCGCCTTCTTCCTGATGCAGTCGGGAACGGCGCACGCCGCGGCGCGCACGCTGGGTGCCGGCGGCTGGCGCACCTTCCTCGCGATCACCCTTCCCGTCAGCCGGCCGGCGCTCGTGGTGGGCGCCACGCTCGCCATGATGGAAGTGGTCAACGATCTGGGCGCCGTGCAGTATTTCGGCATCAACAGCCTGACGGCGATCATCTACTCGACCTGGATCAACCGCTCGAACTTCGGCGGCGCGGCGCAGCTGGCGGTCACCATCGTGCTCGTCATCGCCGTGCTGATCCTCGCCGAGCGCGCGGCACGGCGGGCCGAGGCCCGCACCGGCGCGCGCGAGAGCCGCGGCGCCGCCCGTGTCGGCCTCACCGGCGGACATGCGATCCTTGCGACCGCCGCCTGCTCCGGCCTCCTGCTGGTCGCCTTCGGTCTCCCGATTGGACAGCTGCTCTACCTGGCAAGCCGCCAGTTGACGGTTGCGTCAGTCTCGATGACCACCGGCCCACTGCTGACCACGCTTGGCCTTGCGCTGGCGGGTGCCATCGTCACCGTGACCGTCGGCCTGTTCGCGGCCCATCGCGGCCGCAGCCGGTCGGTCGCCGCCCGCGGCGCCATTCGCATTGCGACGCTGGGCTACGCCATCCCCGGTACCGTCCTCGCCCTCGGCCTCCTGCAGCCCCTCGGTATCGCCGACCGCTGGATCAACGGTGTCACACGCTGGGCCTTCGACTGGACGCCGGGCCTCGTGCTCTCGGGCTCCGTTGCGGCGCTGCTCTACGTGTATGCCATCCGCTTCCTCGCCGTGTCGCACTCGACGCTGCATGAGGCGATGGACCGGCGCGGTCCCTCGATGCTCGACGCCGGCCGCGTGCTGGGGTCGCGCGGACTCGATCTGTTCGTGCGCGTCGACCTGCCTACCCTCGCCCCCGCCCTTGCGGCAGCAGCAACGCTGGTATTCGTCGAGATCATCAAGGAGCTGCCGGCGACGCTGCTGCTCCGCCCGCTGGGCGTCGAAACCCTGGCGACGCTGGTCTATGCCAAAGCGAACACAGCGCTTTTTGCGGAGGCCGCCCTGCCGGCCCTCGCCATCGTCCTCGCCGGTATCGTTCCCGTAATTCTTGCTACGCAGCTGGGCGCGCGTAGGAAAGTATGACCTGCGGGGCTCTCCCCTTTTCACCTCAGTGTCATATAAGGGCGCCAGCCAACAGGGAGTGCCACAAATGGCCTTGAGGACTGCCGTCGCCGCCTTCGCCCTTGCCCTGAGCTTCGTCGGCATCGCCGATGCGGCTCCCCGCACCGATCTGCGCATCGGGTTGGTGCTCGAGCCGCCCGCACTCGATCCGACCGCCGGCGCCGCCGCGGCCATCGACGAAGTGGTCTACCAGAACGTCTTCGAAGGCCTCACGCGCATCGACGAGACCGGCGCGGTACAGCCGGCGCTCGCATCGTCCTGGGACGTCTCGGCGGACGGCCTCAGCTACACCTTCCACCTCGTCGAGGGCGCAACCTTCCACGACGGCACCACCTTCGATGCCGACGATGTGGTCTTCACCTATGGCCGCATCACGGCGGCCGACAGCGTCAATGCCCAGAAGGCGCTCTATGCCGGCATCGACAGCGTCACCGCCGTCAACGCGAACACCGTCGAGATCAAGCTCAAGGGGCCCGACGGCCTGTTCCTGTTCAATGTCGGGCGCGGCGACGCGGTGATCGTGGCGCCCGAGAGCGCCGCCAACAACGCCAACACGCCCATCGGCACCGGCCCGTTCAAGTTCGTGAACTGGCAGAAGGGCGCCGACCTGACGCTCGAGCAATATGCGGGCTATTGGGGCACCAAGCCGGCGCTGACCAAGGTCACCTATGTCTTCATCAACGATGCGGCGGCCCGCGTGAACGCATTGCTCGCCGGCAGCATCGACGGCATCAACAACACCGACGCCTCGACGCTCCCCGTGTTCAAGGCCGATCCGCGCTTCAAGGTTGTGGTCGGCTCGACCGAAGGCGAGACGCTGCTGGTGCAGAACAACGCCAAGGCGCCGTTCTCCGACCTCAAGGTCCGCCAGGCGATCGCCCATTCGCTCGACCGGGCGGAAATCATCGCCGGCGCGTCCTCCGGCTACGGCACGCCCATCGGCAGCCATTTCCCGCCGCACAGCAAGGACTATGTCGACCTCACCGGCACCTATCCGTATGACCTCGATGCGGCCCGCAAGCTGCTGGCGGAGGCCGACTACCCCGATGGTTTCAGCGCGACGTTGAAGCTGCCGCCGGTGCCCTATGCGACGGTGGGCGGGCAGATCGTCGCCAGCCAGCTCGCCAAGGTCGGCATCAAGCTGACGCAGGTGAACCTCGACTGGAACCAGTGGCTGACCGACGTCTTCACCAACAAGGACTACGATCTCACGATCATCAGCCATGTCGAGCCGTTCGACATTGGCATCTATGCCGATCCCAACTACTATTTCGGTTACAACGATCCCGACTTCCAGGCGATCATGAAGCAGCTCAACGAGACCACCGACGAGGCGGCCCGCAAGGAGCTTCTGATTGCCGCGCAGAAGCGGCTGGCGGAGCAGGCAGTCAATGGTTACCTCTTCGAGCTCGCCCAGACTGGCGTGTGGAGCGCCAAGCTCGAAGGCATGTGGCAGAACGCGCCGGTCGAAGGCGTTGTCCTGTCGGGCATCCACTGGACCGAATAGCCACACAGGGAATACCCACGGGCGATGATCCGCTTCGCCCTCACGAAGTTCCTCGGGCTCGCCGCGACCCTGCTCGTCGCGGCGGCCATCACGTTCGCAGCGCTCGACATCCTGCCGGGCGACCCGGCACGCTTCATCCTGGGGATCAACGCGACGCCGGACGCGGTTGCCGCGCTGCGCGAGCAGCTCGGCCTCGACGCCCCCGCCCTGCAGCGCTTCTTTGGCTGGATCGGCGGCATGTTCGTGGGCGATTTCGGCCTCTCCTACACGCAGGGCCAGCCCGTGGGGCAACTGATTGCCGGACGGCTCGGGGTCACCATCCCGCTCACCGTCATCGCCATGATCCTCTCGGCGGGGATCGGCCTGCCCATCGGCATCCTCGCGGCGCGCCGGCGCGGCTCGTTCGCCGACGCCGGCCTCATGGTGCTGGCCCAGCTCGGCGTCGCGATCCCCAATTTCTGGTTCGGCATGCTGCTGGTGCTGCTGTTCTCGGTGACGCTGCGCTGGCTGCCGCCGGGCGGCTTCGTGCCGTGGGGCGAAAACCCGTTCGCCGCCTTCGCCTCGCTGATCCTGCCCTCGATCGCGCTGGCCCTGCCGCAGGCCGCGATTCTGGCGCGCGTCATGCGCACGGCGCTGGTCGACGTGCAGGGCTCGGACTACATCCGCACGGCGCGCGCCAAGGGCCTCACGCTCAGCGAGGCGGTGTGGAAGCACGGCGTGCGCAACGCCATGCTGCCGGTGCTCACCATCCTCGGCCTGCAGTTCGCCTATCTCGTCGCCGGCACCGTCATCGTCGAAAACGTGTTCTACCTGCCCGGGCTCGGCCGGCTGATCTTTGACGCCATCAGCGCGCGCGACCTCATCCTCGTGCGCTCCAGCGTCATCATCCTCGTCCTCGCCGTCATCGGAACGATGTTCCTCACCGACCTTGCTTATGCCTGGGTCGATCCGCGCCTGCGCTCGAGGAAAGCCGAATGACCGACCTGCCCGCTCCCGAAAAGCGCGTCTGGCTGCGGCATCCGAGCCTCAGGATCGGCGCTGTCGCGTCGCTCGTCTTCCTTCTCGTCGGCTTCGTGTCGATCGCCTGGGTGCCCTACCCCATCGAGGTGATCAATGTCGGGGCGGCGATGCAGGACCCGAGCCCGGCGCATTGGCTGGGGACCGATCATCTGGGCCGCGACATGCTGTCGATGATCATGAAGGGGACACTGACGAGCTTCGTGGTCGCCGCCATCGCCGTCGCCATCGGCGCGCTGATCGGCGTGCCGCTCGGGCTCGCCGCCGCGGCGTGGGGCGGGCCGGCGGAGTGGTTCATCCTGCGCGTCAACGATTTCCTCTTCGCCTTCCCGGCGCTGATCATCGCCATCCTCATCACGACGATCTTCGGGCCGAGCGCGATCAACGCCATGATCGCGGTGGGCATCTTCAACATTCCGGTCTTCGCGCGCGTGGCGCGCGGCGGCGCGCTCAGCCTCAAGACGCTCGACTATGTCGGGGCGGCGCGGCTCGCCGGCATGGGGCCGATCGAGATCGCCCGGCGGCACATCCTGCCCAATATTGCGAGCCTCATCATCGTGCAGGCGACGATCCAGCTCGCGCTCGGCATCCTCGCCGAGGCGAGCCTCAGCTATGTCGGCCTTGGAACGCAGCCGCCTGCCACGAGCCTCGGGCTCATGCTGAAGGATGCGCAGACCTACGCGCTGCTGAAGCCGTCGCTGGCCCTCATCCCCGGCATCACCATCATCCTGATCGTCGTCGCGCTCAACCTCGCCGGCGACGGGCTGCGCGACCAGCTCGATCCCAAGCTCCGCCGTCTGGGAGGCGCCCGTGGCGCTGCTTAAGGTCGACGAGCTGACCGTGCGCTTCGGCGGCACGCCGGTGCTCGATGCCGTGAGCTTCGAGATCGGCAAGGGCCAGCGCTTCGGCGTGATCGGCGAGAGCGGTTCGGGCAAGACCATGAGCGCGCTTGCCATCATGGGACTGCTGCCGGAGGACGCCGAACTCTCGGGCACCCTGATCTTCGACAGGGAGCCGCTGCCGGCCGACGAAGAGGCGCGCGCCAAGCTGCGCGGCAAGCGCATCGCCATGGTGTTCCAGGAACCCATGACATCACTCAATCCGCTCGAGAAGGCAGGCGCGCAGGTAGCCGAGGCGATGCACCTCGCCGGCCAGGCGCAGGGTGATCCGCGCGCCGATGTCGAGCGCCTGTTCGTGGAAGTCGGGCTCGAGCCTGGGCACGCGGCCCGCTATCCGCACGAGCTTTCCGGCGGGCAGCGGCAGCGCGTGATGATCGCCATGGCGCTCGCAGGAAAACCCGATCTGCTCATCTGCGACGAGCCGACATCCGCCCTCGATCTCATCACGCAGCGCAAGGTCATCGACCTTATCGACCGCATCTGCAGCGATCGCGGCATGGCCCTGATGTTCATCTCGCACGACCTCAAGGCGGTCGCCGCGCTCTGCACCAAGATCATGGTGGTGCGGCGCGGCAAGGTGGTGGAGATGGGCGACAAGCTCGACGTGCTCGGCCACCCCAAGCACGACTACACCAAACTGCTGCTCGCGGCGGGCCGCCATCGGGCGCGCACGCTGATGCGTGCGCCGATCAGCGGCGACATGCTCGTCGCCCGCGATCTCACCAAGCGCTTCCGCCAGCCCGACGTGTCGATCTTCGAGCCACGCCCGCCGCTGACCGCGCTCGACGGCGTGAACTTCACCATCCGGAGCGGGGAGTCGCTCGCCTTGGTCGGCCCGTCCGGTTCCGGCAAGTCGACCCTCGCCCGCATCATTGTCGGACTCGACCGCGCGACCAAGGGCGAACTCGAGTTCGACCACCAGGTCTATCACGGCACCGACCTGCCCCGGACGCTGCGGCGCGACATCAGCCTGGTGTTCCAGGACCCGTTCGGCAGCTTCAATCCGCGCCTCACCATCGGGGAATCGGTCGCCGAGCCGCTGCGGCTCGAGCAGGGTGCGGAGTTCGACGAGCTTGGCCGCCGCATCGTCGAAGTGGTGCAGGCCGTCGGCCTCTCGCCCGACATGCTCAACCGCTTCCCGCACGAATTCTCGGGCGGCCAGCGGCAGCGCTTCGCCATCGCCCGCGCGCTCATCACCCGCCCGCGCCTCGTGGTGCTCGACGAGCCGGTTTCGGCGCTCGACGTGTCGGTGCGCGGCGAAGTGCTGGTGCTGCTCAACCGGCTGCGCGCCGACTATGGCCTCACCTTCCTCGTCATCAGCCACGACCTCGACATGGTCCGCATTGTCGCCGACCGGGTGATGGTGATGGACAAGGGCCGCATCATCGAAACCGGCACGCCGGCGCAACTGCTCGACAAGCCGCAGGAACCGCTGACAAAGGAGCTGATCGCGGCATCACTGCCCGATGTGGGCATCGTGCCGGTGCTGTGAGCGGCAGCGAGCAGCAGGAATGACAAGGGGCTCGCCTCCGCAAGCCCCTATTCGCTACTCGCTACTTCGCTATTCGCTACTTCGCTATTCGCTTCTTCCTAGTGCACCATCGGCTTGCCCGCTTCGTCGAAGCGGTGGAACATTTCGCCCCGCGGCGAGAAGCTGAGCTGGTCGCCCGAGTGGTAGGACGCCTTGCCGGGCTGGCGCACCACCACCGGCTCGCCCGAGCCGATATCGACATAGATGTAGCTGTCCGAGCCGAGGTTCTCCGAGTAGATCACCTTGCCGGTCCAGGCGCCGTCATTGACGATGTCGAGATGCTCCGACCGCACGCCCACCGTGTGCGCCTTGTACTTGTCGGCAAACGGGCCGGTGAGAAAGTTCATCTTGGGCGACCCGATGAAGCCGGCGACGAACAGGCTCTGGGGATTCTCGTAGAGCTCCATGGGCGTGCCCACCTGCTGCACCACGCCGTCCTTGAGCACGACGATGCGGTCGGCCATGGTCATGGCCTCCACCTGGTCGTGGGTGACGTAGATCATGGTGGTGTTGGGCAGTTGCTCCTTGAGCTGGCCGATCTCCATGCGCATCTGCACACGCAACGCCGCGTCGAGGTTGCTGAGCGGCTCGTCGAACAGGAACACCTTGGGATCGCGCACGATGGCGCGGCCGATGGCGACGCGCTGGCGCTGGCCGCCCGACAGCGCCTTGGGCAGGCGCTCGAGATATTTGGTGAGCTGCAGCTTCTCGGCCGCCGCGCGCACCTTCTGGTCGAGCTCCGCCTTGGGCAGGTTCATCAGTTTCAGCGCATAGGCCATGTTGTCGTACACGGTCATATGCGGATAGAGCGCGTAGGACTGGAACACCATCGCAATGCCGCGTTTTGACGGCGCCACATCGTTGACCACGCGTCCATCGATTTCGAGCGTTCCCGATGAGATCGTCTCGAGGCCCGATATGGTGCGCAACAGGGTGGACTTGCCGCAGCCGGAGGGCCCCACGAAGACGATGAACTCGCCCGACTTGATGTCGAGGTTCACGTCCTTGAGGATCTCGATGTTGCCGTAGCGCTTGTAGAGATTGGTGATCTTGAGATCCGACATAAAGGCCCTCCCCGCCCGCTATCGAACAATTCCAATGTAGGCACCGAATGGCGCCAGGCTCAATGCCCCTTGCTGGGGCTGATAGTCGATACCCGGCGCATCCGACGCGGTCAGATCGAAGCCCGCCGGGACCGGAACCGTCACCGGCTGCTCGGTCATGTTGAAAGCGCAGTAGAGCCGCTCGCCCTCGCCGTCGCGCAGGAACGCCAGTACGCCCACAGGCGCATCGAGCGTCTCGATGCTGCCGCGGATCAGCGCCGGATGGGCACGGCGGAAGGCCAGCATGGCTCGATAATGCGCCAGCACCGAGCCCTGGTCCTTGTCCTGCCGGTCGACGGCCTTGGTCATGTGGTCCGCCGGCACCGGGAGCCAGGCCCGCGTCGCCGTCGTGAACCCGCCCATCGGGCTCTGCGTCTGCCACACCATCGGCGTGCGGCAGCCGTCGCGGCCCTTGAACTGCGGCCAGAACTCGATTCCATAGGGGTCGACGAGATCCTCGAAGGCCAGCTCGGCCTCGGTCAGGCCCAGCTCCTCGCCCTGGTAAAGGCACACCGAGCCGCGCATCGACAGCAGCATGGTGCAGGCGAGGCGCGTGAATTCGTCCTGCTGGCCGTGCGTCGCCCAGCGCGAGATGTGACGCACGACGTCGTGGTTGGAGAAAGCTAGGCAGATCCAGCCGCCCGGCGCGTCGCGCTCGGTCAGGTCGATCGCCTTGCGGAAATGCTCGGCCGAGAATTCGCCGCCCAGATAGTCGAACGTATAGGCCATGTGCAGCCGGTCGGTGCCGGAGGTGTACTGGCTCATCACCTCGAGCTGGTGCTGGCTGTCGCCGATCTCGCCCACGGAGGTCTTGGCGCCATATTCATCGAGCAGCGCGCGGATGCGCTCCATGAACACCGCGTTTTCGGGCTGGCTCTTGTCGTAGAGATGTTCCTGGAAATTGTAGGGGTTCACGGCGGGCGCGGTCGAGGCGTTGAAGTCCTCGGGCTTGACCACCGGATTGCTCTCGAGCCCCAGCGAGTGGAAGTAGAAGTTCACCGTGTCGAGACGGAAGCCGTCGATACCGCGCTCGAGCCAGAAGCGCATATTGTCGAGCTGCGCGTCCTGTACTGCCGGATTGTGGAAGTTGAGGTCCGGCTGCGAAGCGAGGAAATTGTGCATGTAGTACTGCATGCGCCGGCTGTCCCAGGTCCAGGCGCTGCCGCCGAAGATCGAGAGCCAGTTGTTGGGCGGCGTCCCGTCGGGCTTGGGGTCGGCCCACACGAACCAGTCGCGCTTGTCGTTGGTCCGGTTGAGCCGGCTCTCGGCAAACCAGGGATGCTTGTCCGAGCAGTGGCTGATCACCTGGTCGATGATCACCTTGAGTTTGAGCGCATGCGCCTTCTCGACCAGCCGGTCGAAGTCGCCGATGGTGCCGAACAGCGGATCGACGTCGCGATAGTTGGAGACGTCGTAGCCGAAATCGCGCATCGGCGAGGTGAAGAAGGGCGACAGCCAGATCGCGTCGACGCCCAGATCGGCGACGTAGTCGAGCCGCTCGGTGATGCCCACGAGGTCGCCGATGCCGTCGCCATTATGGTCCTGAAACGAGCGCGGATAGATCTGGTAGATCACCGCGCCCCGCCACCAGTCGCGGTCGAGAATCGGTTCAGCCGGTGTCTTCTGCTCGGTCATCAAGGGCTGCGCGACCAACCGGATACTCCTTGGGCAACGCCGTCCGACGGCAATTTGCCAAAACGTTTTAGTAGGCTATTCTTAGCGTCGGAGCTGAGGGGACGTCAACTCCGGGAGGACGCGCGGTATCCGTCTATGACCGCGCAAACATTGTTGAATATCAAAGCTCTATGGGACGGAAACCAGGCCGCCCGGTCGCCCCGCAATCGGCGAGTGGACGCAACATCACGATCAAGGATCTGGCAGCGGAACTCGAGCTGTCGATCACCACGATTTCGCGCGCACTGAACGGCTACCCCGACGTCGGCGACAAGACGCGCGCCAAGATCGAGGAGGCGGCCCGCCGGCTCGGCTATCGGCCCAACCGCAATGCCCAGCGCCTCGTGCTGCAGCGCACGCACAACATCGCCTGGGTGCAGAGCGACAACGAGCTCAAATATCTCGACCCGCACTTCTCCGAAGTGATGGCCGGCGTGCTCGCCGAAGCACGCGCCGCCAACTACGACATCGTTCTGACCAGCCATGGACAGGACCGCGAGCTGCAGACCTATGACCGCTACGTGCGCGACAATTCGGTCGACGGCTTCATCATCGACCTGCCGCGCGAGGACGACGAGCGCATCAGCTTCCTCACCGAGGCCGGCCGGCCCTTCGTCGTGCACGGCCGCGAGCAGCGCGCCAGCCAGTATGGCTGGGTCGATATGGACAATTACGACAATTTCTACCGGCTGATGCGGCTGCTGATCGCCAATGGCCACCGGCGCTTCGCCTTCATCAATGGCGACGAGACGTTCAATTATGCGCTCTATCGTCATCACGGCGTTCGCGACGCCATCGCCGATGCCGGCCTGCCCGCCGATTCGCTGCGCGTCTACAATTCCGCCCACCCGATGGGCGATGCCGGCTTCAGCCTGACGCAGAAGGCGCTCGCCGATACGCGGGTGACGGCGGTGCTCTATTCCTCCATCCTGCTGCTGGTCGAGGGCTATGAGGTGCTCGCCAACGCCGGACTGCGCGATGGCCGGCCGATCGCCATCGCCACCATGGACGACGAGCTGCGGCACATCCATTCGACCCGGCTCGCGCCGCGCGTCACGTTCGTCCGCTCTTCGCTGCGCGACGCCGGGCACGCGCTCATCGCCGAGCTGAGCCGCCAGCTCGATGACGGTCAGCCGGCGCGCGGCGTCCTGATGCGCTCGTCCTTCCATGTGGCGCCGGACCTCGACGCGCGCTCGCTCGACGACCCGCTGCCCATGGCGCGCCGCACCACGATCGGCTGATCCGCAGCACTTGCCCTCGCGAAAGCAAAGGGGCCGGCTGATGCCGGCCCCGTCGTCCCAAGCACAGATCCGTTGCTACTTCACGGAGCCGGCCAGCAGGCCGCGCACGAAGTAGCGCTGCAGCGAGAAGAACACGATCAGCGGCACGACGATGGTGACGAACGCGCCGGCCGTCAGGATTTCCCAGTTGTTGCCGCGCGAGCCGAGGAGCGACACCAGCTTGCCGGTGAGCACCAGCTTGCTCTCCTGCGCGCCGAGGAACACCATCGCCACCAGAAGATCGTTCCACACCCAGAGGAACTGGAAGATCGAGAAGCTGGCGAGTGCCGGGAAGCTCAGCGGCAGCACCATGCCGGTGAAGATCTGGAAATGGCTGGCGCCATCGATGCGGGCCGATTCCATGATCTCCTTGGGCAGCGCCGCCATATAGTTGCGCAGCAGGTAGATGGCGAGCGGCAGGCCGAAGGCGGTGTGGGCCAGCCAGATGCCCAGATAGGTCTTGCCGTCCTCGGCACCGAGCACGTGCGCGATGTTGTTGTACATCGACAGCAGCGGGATCAGCGACATCTGGAGCGGCACCACCAGCAGGCCCACCACCACCGCGACGATGAGGCCGCGGAACGGGAACCGCATCCAGGCAAGGGCATAGGCGGCGAACGCGGCCATCAGGATCGGGATGATCGTCGCCGGAATCGTCACCGTGAACGAGTTGACGAACGAGCGGAACACGCCGTTCGCGGTCAGCACCTCGACATAGTTCTCGAGCGTGAAGCGCGGCGGAATGTCGGCCACGAAGAAGACACGCGGACCACGGGTGTGCTCGAACTTCGTGTCGGACAGCCACTCATAGTCGCCAGTCGACTGCACCGTGATGGTGCCGCCATCGTTCATGGGCATCGAACCGCCGACCGGCGTCGCCGCCGGCGTGTCGGCGGTCAGCCCGAAGGCGCTGATGGTCTTGTGCGTCGCGTCGCCGAACAGATTGCCGCGGATGACGAACTTGCCGTTCTCCTCCACCTGCCCTTCGGCCGTGGGGAGGCGCTCGACGTTCTGCGAACGCGAGGTGGTCAGCGCCGTCCACCAGCCGGACACGGCGAGCTGGTCCTTGTCGCGCAGCGACGAAATCAGTAGCCCGGCGGTCGGCACGGTCCAGATGATCACCAGCACCAGCAGGGCGATGTGGGTGAAGATGCGGCCGGCGTCGATGCGCGACAGCAGGTTGGGCGAGCTGCTCACCGGGCGGGGGATGTCGGTCGCGATATCGGCGGTAGCCATCAGCGGGTCCCCTCTTCGGCGTTGGCGCGGCGGATGTTCCAGACCATGATGGGCAGCACCGAGAGCATGATGATCACGGCAATGGTCGAGCCTCGCCCATAGTCGAAGTTCACGAACATCCACTTGAACATGAGGTTGGCCAGCACTTCGGTGTCCCACTGGCCGTTGGTCATGGCGAAGATGATGTCGAACACCTTGAGCACTACGATAGTGATGGTGGTCCACACCACGACGATGGTGCCCCAGATCTGCGGGATCATGATGTCGAAGAAGATGCGGAAACCGTTGGCGCCATCGATGCGCGCCGCCTCGAGCGTTTCCTCGGGCACGCCGCGCAGGGCGGCCGAGAGGATCACCATGGCAAAGCCGGTCTGGATCCAGATGAGGATCACCATGAGGAACACCGAGTTCCACAGCGGCAGGGTGATCCAAGCCTGTGGCGGCAGGCCGAAGCCGGTGACGATGGCGTTGAGCAGGCCGATCTGGTTCTCGCCCGCGGCGCGGTAGTCATAGACGAAGCGCCAGATCACCGACGCGCCCACGAAGCTGATGGCCATGGGCATGAACACCAGCGACTTGGCGATGGTGCCCCACCACAACCGGTCCGCGAGTACCGCGATCACGAGGCCGAAGGCCGTGGCGAAGAACGGCACGATCAGCAGCCACAGGATGTTGTTGAAGATCGACTGGCGGAAGCCGCTGTCGCCGAAGGCCCAGACATAGTTGCCGAAGCCGATGAAAACGCCGTTCTTGTCGAAGAAGCTCAGCCGGAACGTCTCGACCACGGGGTAGACGAGATAGACGGTGAGAAACAGCAGAGCGGGGAAGAGAAAGAGCCAGGGCCGGATCTGGCTGCGGATGTTGTCGCGCCGGGTGATCTCGTTGCCGCTGGAACTCCCGGAGGAAAGCAGCCTGTCCAGCAGCCAGTTCGTGCCCCAGAAGTAGATCACGAGCCCGGCGAGTGCCAGAATGATCGCGATGACGGCACCAGTAATCTGCTGGAAAATGTCGCCCATGCCGCCCCTCCCCTGGCGTGATGAGTGCGTAGTCCGGACCCGGCACCTTAGCGCCGGGTCCGAGCTTGATGCTAGTCAGATTACTTGATGGCGTCCCACGAGGCCTGCACCTGGTCCGCCACTTCCTGGGCGGACTTGCCACCCACGAAGTCGACCATGCCGGTCCAGAACGAGCCGGCGCCCACGGCACCCGGCATCAGGTCGGAGCCGTCGAAGCGGAAGGTCGTGCCCGAGAGCAGGATCTGGCCTTCCTTCTTCAGCGTCTCGTTGCCGTAGGTTTCGACATTGGCGAGCTTGTTGGTGCTGAGGAAGCCCGACTGCGCCATCCAGACCTCGTTGGAGATCGGATTGTTGAGGAAGTCGATGAAGGCGTGCGCCGCCGGCGAGTCCTTGGTGATGGTCGCGATCGTGCCCGCGCCGAGCACCGGAGTGCCGAGGTCGCGCTCCGACGAGGCCGGGAAGTAGAAGAAGTCGGCGTCGGTGCCCAGTTCCGTGCCTTCAGGGAAGAAGGACGGGATGAACGAGGCCTGGTGGTGCATGTAGCAGGCCGGCGGAACCGAGAAGAGGCCCAGCGGGCTCTCGCGGAAGTCCGTGGTACCGACCGCGGCCGTGCCGCCGGCAACGTTCTTGTCGTTCTTGGCGAACCAGCCGAACTCGTCGAGCGCGGCCACGACCTTGGGATCGTTGAACTTCATCTCGTTGCTGACCCAGGCGTCGTAGTCTTCGCCCGAGTACATGCGCAGCATGATGTCTTCGACCCAGTCGGTCGCCGGCCAGCCGGTGGCGCCGCCCGAACCAAGACCGATGCACCACGGCGTCTTGCCGTCGGCGACCATCTTCTCGGTGAGGGCCTTGAGGTCTTCGTAGGTCGTCGGCACTTCGTAGCCGGCGTCCGCGAAGTTGTCGGGCGAGTACCACACGAGCGACTTGAGGTCGGCCTTGTAGGGCACGCCGTAGAACTGCGGGTTGCCGTCCTTGTCCTTGTAGGTGCCGAGGCTGACGAAGGACGAACCGGCCGCGTTGATCTCTTCAACGGTGGCCTTCACGTCGTCGCTGAGCGGCGTCAGGTAGCCCTTGGCCGCCATGTCGGCGAGCAGGCCCGGCTGCGGCAGGATGGTGACGTTGGCCGACGAGCCGGCGGCGGCGTCGATCTGCGCCTGCTGCTCGTAGTTCTCCGAGGAGCCGTATTCGACGTCGATGCCGGTGGCGTCTTCGAAGTAAGCGAGCACGGTCAGGAACTGCTCCTGGTCGCCGCCCTCACGCCACGGGCCCCACACGGTCACCTTCTGACCCTCGAGGCCCTTGTGGCTGTCGGCAAACTGCTGCAGCGCGTCCCAGCTGAACGCACCCTCGCCCTTGGGATATTTCAGTTCCTGGGCATAGGCGCCGGCCGAAACCACCAGCGCAACGGCGGAAACCCCCGCCAAGAGGTATTTGTGCATGTAGTCCTCCCATCGCACAGTTTGAGGCGCTTTCGCGCCCCCGCCTTCCCTGCTTTGCCAAAACGTTTTGGTTCCAAAACGTTTTGGGGCCCGATTATGAAGCCTCGCACGGCGGTTAGCGGTAGCCTAAAGTTGCATAAAGCAATGCGGCGGGCAAGGTGGGTCGCGGGACCGCGCGGTACACCGGGAACGGCTGTCGGGCTGGTCGCGCGGGTACGGGCCAACACCCTCCCCGCGCAACCCTGGCTGCGTCAGCCCCGAGTCTCCTCTTCCGGATTGGGCTTGGGCAGCCTGCCGATCGTGAAGCCGATGGGCACCATGCGAACGAAGGGCGGGTTGTTGGCGACCCAGGTGTCGGTCGCCCCCGGCTCGCCATGCAGCATCGAGTGGTCGACATCGGCAAAGCCGTTGGCGCCCGACGCCGTCACCTCGACATGGCCACTGTACTGGCCGTCCGGCAGATCGAAATAGCCGACATAGACGCCCGGCTCGTCGGCGTCGCTGAGCTCGATGCGGCGCGTTCCGGGCTTGCCCGGCTCGACGATGGCGGCAACGCCGAGGCCGGTCAGGACCTCCTCGTAGCGCGTGACCACGGCCACCCGCACCGGTCCGGGGCGATCCGGCGAACTCAGTTCTACTCCGACGCGCACCTTGTCGTCGCCGATCCCTGCCAGCGTCTGCTGCCGGCCGGCATGGATCTTGTCGTTTCCGGGAACGATGTTGACGACGCGCCAGATCCCCGGCCTGGGGCCATCGACGCTGGCAAACTCGAAGGAGCGGAACTCACGGCCGAAGATCACCGACGGATCGTCGTACTTGATCTCGTTGCCATCGGGATCGATGAGGTAGAGCCAGGCGTGGACACCGTCGCCAAAAGCGCTCGTGAACATGGCGGTGGTCGAGCCCAGCTCGACCGGCACCTCGTCGATCCCCATCAGCGTGTCGCCGACCATCGTCTGCAGATCGTCCGGCGTGGCCGCGCCCAGCGAGCCCATGATGTCGGCGAGCGGCGGACGGTTGGCAAAGGGAAGCTCCGGGTCGTTTGGCCACAGGCCGCCTGGATGGCCATACTGCGCGAAGAGGCGGCGCACATCGGCCAGGACGAGTCCGCCCAGGATATGCTGGAAGAACTTGATCATCTCGGTGCGGATGGCGAACTCGTCGGTGCCGTCGGCGACGGCGCCCGAGAGGCCGCCCGTGTCCTTGGCCAGCCGTTCGAGCCCGCTGATGTCGAGCGTCGAACCGCTCCCCAGCCCGAGCGTGTAGATCGAGGCATTGTCCTTGCGATAGGGCGCTATCGCTTCGAGCATGCTGCTGCCGGGCGGCGTGTTGTGCACGCCGTCGGTGAGCAGGATCGCGGCGCGCGCCGGCGGATCGGCGGCATAGCCGACCATCTGGTTGAGCCCCTCGAACAGCCCGTCGCGGATGTTGGTGAGGCCGATGGGGACCTGCCCCTGGATCGTGGCGACGATCTGGTCGACATCGCTGTCGCTCAGCGTGGCGAAATCCGTCTCCGGCACGAGCACGTCGACAGCGTGATTGTACCAGATGATGCTCAGCGCCTGCTTGTTCGCCTGCGCCGCCTTGGCCCAGTACTTCGCCCCGTTCTTGACGCCCGTGAGGCGGGTGCCGCCATTGAGGCTCATCGAGCCCGAATGATCGAGGACAAGCGCCAGCTGGATGTCGCCCTGCGCCTCGATCCATGTCGGCGGCACGTAGCCCGTGGGCGTCCCGGTGCCCGGGTGGCCGCCCGGCGCAAGGAGGGACCGCGTGGGATGCGTGCTGATCCGTCCCCAGCAGGACTTGGCCCAGCGCTGGTGCTGGTCGGTGTCCTGGTCCGGGTCGTGATTGATATCGTCGCAGAACTCGGTGATCGGGTTTGCCGCGGGCGTCCAGGTGCCGTCGGGATTGAGCGTTCCCGCGGCCGTCCGTGAATGCTCCATCACGCAGGCGTGGCTCGGCACCGTCGTGGTGCATTCCACGCCGATCACCCATTGCACGGTTATCGACGTGCCCAGGCGCGGGTCCTCCGACAGCGGCGCATTGAGCGTGATGCGCAGTCCGGACTTCGTCGCGATGGTCTGTGTCTCGATCCCTCCCGCGGTGTTGCGATAGACCACGTCCGCCCCCGCGAAGGTGCTGTCGGCCACGCCCCAGTTCGACAGCGTCAGGGGAATGATGCGGTTGCCATGCGTCGCCGGCAGCGAAGCGGACTGGTTGATCTTGCCGCCCAGTGAGCGGGCATATTCCTCGCCGAGCCCCCATAGATGATGGCCGAGCTCGTGGATGGTGGTGAGCGGGCCGCGCTTCACATACTGCCCGAGCGTGATGTTGCGGTTGATGACGCCGAACGTGTCGGACGTGGTGTAGCCGCGGTCCGTCTCGGACAGGATGAAGTCCGCCATTTCGAGCGACTGGGCGTTGTCGGTAAAGAAGATCGAACCGAAGGAGAGCTGCCCTTCCGTTGCCGCCCAGAGCAGCTCGGAGGCCTTGAAGAAGGAGCGCCGCCAGAGCGTCCGCTCCATGGCACTCAGCGCAGCTATCGCAGAAACACGTACGTTAAGTCTGTCGCCGTCAATATAGCCGTTTCCCAATTGATCCTCCAAATATCTATGAAATACAGCCCCTTGTTCTTGGTGGTCTCAGTATTGCGATAATATAGATCTGAGATAGCGTATTCCGGCGCGCCGGTCGTGTCGAGGGGCGCTGGGCCGCGCACGAACGGGCCCGCCGCACCGGGGCGGCGAGCCGAGCAACCCGCTGGTTAAGCCGAAGCCGGCGATCTCAGCGCGTGTTGTGCAGCATGCCCTGGAAAGCGCGGTAGCTGCCCTTGGGGGTGCGTTTCTGGCTGGCATAGTCGACATGCACGATGCCGAAGCGCGAGGAATAGCCCTCGGCCCATTCGTAGTTGTCGAGCAGCGACCAGGCGAAGTAGCCGCGGACGTCGGCACCCTGTTTCTGCGCCTCTAGAACGGCCTTCAAGTGGTCGTCGTAGAAGGCGACGCGACGGGTGTCGTCGATCTCGCTCATGCCGTTCTCGGTGACATAGAGCGGCAGCTTGGTGTATTCCTTGGAGACGCGCACCAGGAGGTCCGTCAGGCCCTTTGGGTAGATTTCCCAGCCCAGATCGTTGGTGGGCAGCGGCCCTTTCACCTGCTTGATCGGGAAGGCCGGGCGGCTCGCATCCCAGGCGTAGAGGCCGCGCGAATAGTAGTTGATGCCGGCCCAGTCGAGCGGGCGGCTCACGATCTCCATGTCCTTCTGATAGTCGACCGGCAGGTACTGATCGAGGATGCTGGTCAGCACCTCGGGATACTGCCCCTTATAGACGCCGCCGAGGAACCAGCGGTTGAACATGGCATCGCCCAAGTCGAAGGCGCGCTGGTCGTCTTCCTTGTCCGACGCCGGCTCGGACTTTTCGAGATTTGTCACGATGCCGATGTTCTTGACGCCATTGGCGCGCAGCGCGTCGACGCCCATGCCGTGCGCATAGAGCACGTGATGCATCGCCCGGGCGCCGGCGCGCAGGTCGCGGTAGCCCGGCGCGTGGATGCCCAGGATGTGGCTGAGGATCGACACGCACCACGGTTCGTTGATGGTGGCCGTCGCGTGCAGGCGGTCGCCGAAATGCCTGCCCACCAGCGCCGCATAGTCGGCGAACCAACCGCCGATGTCGCGGTTCATCCAGCCGCCCCGGTCCTGCAGGGCGCTGGGCAGGTCCCAGTGATAGAGCGTCGCGAACGGCTTCAGCCCGCGCTCCAGCATCCCGTCGATCAGCCGGTCGTAGAAGTCGAGGCCCGCCTGGTTGATCGCGCCGGTCCCCTCGGGGATCAGCCGGGGCCAGGCGATCGAGAAGCGGTAGCCGTCGAAGCCGCCGTCGCGGATCAGATCGAGGTCCTCGGGCCAGCGGTTGTAGTGGTCGCAGGCCGTCTTGCCGTCGTCGGCGTTCTTCACATTGCCCGGCGTCGCCGCAAACGTGTCCCAGATGCACGGACCGCGGCCGTCGGTCTGGCCGCCCTCGATCTGATAGGCCGCCGTGGCCGCGCCAAAGACGAAGTTCGGCCCGAACTGGCCACGATCAACGGAAAACATTTGACCTCCGAGTGAAGACGCTAGGGGGCGCCGGCTCCATCCGGCGGCTGATGTAATCGATTACCTAACAGCGGAATCGACAGGAGTCACGACGTCGGCAGGCGAACGAAGACAAGCTCCGGATCGCCGTCGTCGAGATTGTCGATCCGCCCGCTCGCGATGAAGCCAAGGCGGGGCAGCAGGCTGCGCATCGGGGCGTTCGACTTGTTGGTCGAGGTCCACAGCTTCTCGCCCGGTGGAATTAGGCCGACGAGGTGCTCGATCATCGCCGTACCGACGCCGCTCCGGCGCTCCGTCTCGGCCACCGCGACGAGCTTGATGAAAAACGAGTCGAAGAGCTCCCGGTTGAGCACGCAGTAACCCACGATGCGGCCGCCGCGCTCGGCGACGAAGCACTGGCCGGCGTCGACCCACTCGGCGATCTGCGCTCGCCGGCCCGCATCGACCTGCGCGTAAGGATCGGCGGCGACGAGGTCGGCGACATCGTCCGCCCCCGCCACGCGAATCTCGACGCTTATATGAGGTGCGGGTTGCGCCGCAGGATTTCGCGGGCGATGGCGCGGAAGGCGGATGCCTGCGGACCGCCCGGATCGGCGGCGACGACGGGCCTGCCGGCGTCCGAGGTCGCGCGGATCGCCATGTCGAGCGGCACCTCGCCGAGGAAGGGCATCCCCATCCGGGGCGCGGCATCCGCCGCCCCGCCATGGCCGAAGATGTCGTAACGCCTACCGGTGTCAGGAGCCACGAAGTAGCTCATGTTCTCGACCAGTCCGAGCAGCGGGATCGAGAGCCGCTTCATCATGTCGACGGCTTTCTGCGCGTCGATCAGCGCTAAATCCTGCGGCGTCGAGACGATCACGGCGCCGGCGAGTTCGGCCTGCTGGAACAGCGAAATCTGGATGTCGCCCGTGCCGGGCGGCAGATCGACCACCAGCAGGTCGAGCCCGCCCCAGTCGGTCTCGCGCAGCAATTGCCGCAGCGCCGAGGTGGCCATCGGGCCGCGCCACACCACCGCCTGCCCCGGCGTCAGCATCGAGCCGATCGACATGGCACTCAAGCCATGGGCCTGGTGCGGCGAGAAGATGCCGTCCTCGCGCACGGCGGGCTTGCCCTCGATGCCGAGGAGTTTTGGGATCGACGGCCCATACAGGTCGGCGTCGAGGATGCCGGTGCGCAGGCCCTCGGCGGCGAAGGCGAGCGCGAGATTGGTGGCGACCGTCGACTTACCGACGCCCCCCTTGCCCGAACCGACGACGACGATGTTGCGCACACCCGGAACGGCGGACTTCGGCGCCGGCCCCGGCCGGCCCTGTGCGGCGGCCTGTCCGGTCGCCTGCGGCGGCGCGCGGTCGGAGGTCAGCGACACCATCACCTTGCGGCCCTGCGCGACGGCTTCCGCCGCCGCCTTGGCGGCGTCGCGCGCCGGCCCGAAGGCGGCTTCCATGCCCGGCTGCACCGAGATGGCGAGCGCGACAGCACCCTTGGTGACGATGATCTCCGAGAGGCCGGCATAGCCCGCCAGCGTCCCGCCGCCGGGAATCTCGACATGCGCCAGCGCGGCCTTCACCGCCCCGGCGATTTCTGAGTCGGCCATCAGAGGATCGACTGGCCGGTACCCTTCCAGTCCTTCACGAACTGCTCGAGGCCAGACTTGGTCAGCGGGTGGTCCGCGAGCTTGTAGATCACCGCCGGCGGGATCGTCGCGACATCGGCCCCGGCCAGCGCCACTTGCGTGACGTGGTTGGGCGTGCGGATCGAGGCGGCGAGGATCTGCGTGGTGAAATTGTAGTTGTCGTAGATCTGGCGGATCTGCTCGATCAGTTCGACGCCGTCGAGATTGATGTCGTCGAGACGGCCCAGGAACGGCGAGATATAGGTCGCGCCGCATTTGGCGGCGAGCAGCGCCTGGTTGGGCGAGAAGCAGAGCGTGACGTTGGTCTTGATGCCTTCGGCGCCCAGCTTCTTGGTCGCCTTGAGGCCGTCGACGGTCAGCGGCACCTTCACCACGACATTGTCGGCGAGCTTGGCCAGCACCTTGCCCTCGGCCATCATGCCGTCGAACTCGGTCGAGGCGACTTCGGCGGACACCGGACCCGGCACGACCGAGCAGATTTCCTTGACCACTTCCTTGAAGTCGCGGCCGGATTTGGCGACCAGCGAGGGGTTGGTGGTCACCCCGTCCAGCAGACCCATGTCGTAGAGCTTGCGAATGTCCGCGATCTCAGCGGTATCGACGAAAAACTGCATTGTCCGTCCTCTCGAATTTTTCTTGGGTTCTTACACCCTATCTATGCCGTTTGCGGCGCCCTGCAACAGGTTAACCCGCGGCGCGCAGCAGATAATCGGCCAGTTCGTCGACGCGATCCTCGGGAATTCCCGCGACATTGATGCGACTGTCGTTGATCATGTAGACGCCGTCCTCGGTCTTGAGCTTCTGGACCACGTCGCCGGGCAGACCGAGCAGGCTGAACATGCCCGAATGCTCGGCGATGAAGTCGAAATCCTTGGAGTTCGACTTGCGCCGGATGGCGTCTGCCAATTTGACGCGCAACCGCTTCATGCGTTCCCGCATGCCCTTGAGCTCGGCGGCCCATTCGGCCCGCAGTTCCTTGTCCTCGAGGATCACCCGCACCACTTCGGCGCCGTGGTCCGGCGTCTGGCTGATGGTGCCGCGGATGACGTTCTGCATCTGGCTCGACACGATGTCGGCGGTGGCCGAGTCTTTCGCGATGGCGATCGAAACGCCGGCGCGTTCGCGGTAGAGGCCGAAATTCTTGCTCGCCGAGAAGGCGATCATGCATTCGGGCAGCTCGGAGGCGACCTTGCGGGTGCCGTAGGCGTCCTCGTCGATGCCGTCGCCGAAGCCGAGATAAGCGAGGTCGACCAGCGGGAAGGCGCCGGTGCGCTTGAGGCTCGCGACGACAATGTCCCACTGCTCATGCGTCAGGTTCGCGCCAGTCGGGTTGTGGCAGCAGCCATGCAGCAGCACGATGTCGTCGCTGCCCAGGCTATCGATCACCCGCATCATCGCATCGAAATCGACCTTGCGCGTCGCCGCGTCGAAATACGGGTAGGAGCTGACCGTGAGGTTGGCGTTCTCGGCCAGCGGAATGTGGTTCGGCCAGGTCGGGTCCGAGATGAAGATGCGTCCCTTGGGCCGGGCGCGGCCCAGCACGAACAGCAGGTTCATCAGCGCGCCGGTGCCGCCATTGCCGTTGACGCAGCGGATGCGCGCGGCGTCGACCGTGCCGCCCAGCGTCAGGTCGACGATGGCCTGCGAGAATTCCTTGTTCCCCACCACGCCCTTGTAGGTCTTGGTCTTGGCCGTATCGAGGATGCGCTGCTCGGCCTTCTTCACCGCCGTCATGATCGGGGTGTTGTTCTGCGGGTCTTTGTAGACGCCGACACCCAGGTCGATCTTGTTGGTGCGGGGGTCGGCGGCGTACTCGGCCATCAGGACGAAGATCTTGTCGAGCGTGGCCTTTTGCAGGGTTTCGAACATGTGGGGAGCCCGGTGGGAAGTGCGGCGCCTTTATAGGCGGCGGCAGTGGATTTGCAACGGACTCAGCGTTTGATGCCCAGCCGGTCCAGCTCCGCGATCACCGCCGGCACGGCCTCGAACAGATCGGCGACCAGCGCCACATCGGCAATCTTCATCAGGGGCGCTTCGGCATCCGTGTTGATGGCGAAGATGGCCTTCGCTCCCTGGATACCGGCAAGGTGCTGCAGGGCGCCGGAAATGCCGAGCCCGACATAGAGGTCGGGGGCGACGATCTTGCCGGTCTGGCCGACCTGGAGGTCGTTGGGGGCATGGCCGGCGTCGACCAGCGCGCGGGTGGCCCCCACGGCGGCGCCGAGCTTTCCGGCCAGGTCCTCGACCAGCGCGAAGCGGTCGCCGAGCGGAATGCCGCCCGACACCACGATCTGCGCCGTCGACAGCTCCGGCCGTTCGCTCTGGGTCCGCACCTCGGCGATGACCTCGGTCGCGGACGCAACTTCTGGCGAGATGTTCGAAACGACAGCCGAATTTTCGCCAACGGTCGCAGCAAAAGCCGACGCCCGCAGCGAAAGGACGTGCTTTGCCTGCCCGTCGCTGACCGTCTCGGTGGCGTTGCCGGCATAGATGGGACGCTCGAACCTCGTAGGGCCGAGAATCGCCGTGATGTCCGTCACCGGCTGGATATCGAGCAGCGCCGCGAGGCGCGGGATAACGTCGCGGCCGCTGGCATTGGCCGCGGCGACGATGTGTGTGTAGGGCTCGGCGAGGACCGCCAGCAGCTGCGCCAGCGCATCGGCCGTGGCCGGCAGCGCGGCGGCCAGCACCCGGTGCACCCCGGCGAGACTGCGCGCCTCCTCGGCCGCCGCGGCGTCGACCAGCAGGTCGACAGGTCCGAGTTCGGCGGCCCCGGCGACGATGCGCGCGGTAGCCGGGGTCAGCCGGCCCAGATCGGCATCGGCGAGGACGAGCACGGCCATCAGCGCGGCTCCATCTTGCCGATTTCGGCGGCGATGGCCTGCGCAAACTCGGCCGGAGTGGCGACTACCCTGCCCTGCGCCCGCTCGCGCGGCGGCGTCACCGTCTCGACCACGAGCCGCGGCGTGATGTCGATGCCGAGCCCGGCAACCGCCCTGGTCGCGAGCGGCTTCGACTTCGCCTTCATCACCATGGGCAGGCCGACATTGCGCGGCTCGTTGAGGCGCAGATCGGCGGTGACGATCGCGGGCAGCGACATCCGCAGCGTCTGCCGGCCGAAATCGACCTCGCGCGTCACCGTCGCCTGTCCGTCGGCAAGCTCGATCGCCGAGGCAAAGGTTGCCTGCGGCCAGCCGAGCAGCCCCGCCAGCATCTGCCCCACATGGTTGCTGTCGTCGTCCACCGCCTGCTTGCCCAGGAGGATCAGGTCCGGCTTCTCCTCGTCGGCGACATGCCTGAGCAGCTTGGCTACCGCGAGCGTCTCGAGCTTCGCGTCGGTCTCGAGCAGCAGCCCGCGATGCGCGCCCATCGCCAGCGCGGTCAGCAGCACATCCGTCGCCGCCTTCGGCCCAATGGACACGGCAACGATCTCGTCCGCCTGCCCCGCTTCGGCGAGCCGCACCGCGGCCTCGACCGCATGCCGGTCGAAGGGGTTCATCGACATGCGCAGGTTCGCCGTCTCGACGCCGGTCCCGTCCGGCTTCACCCGGATGCGGATCGCGTGGTCGATGACGCGCTTGACGGCGACGAGGATCTTCATGGCGCGGTGTTTGGCAAATGGCCATGCAAAGAGCAAGGCGCGCCAGGGCAATGGCTTTCTCGATCCGGCCCGTCCGGGAGAACGCTAACCTCCGCCACGGCTTGACCAATCACCGCGCGACCCGGCACAATCCGGTTTTACCAGCCGAGAGTGCCATGCCCGTCATCAATCGCGTCGCCGAATTCCAGCGCGAGATCGCCGGATGGCGCCAGGACTTCCACCGCAATCCCGAGCTGCAATACGACGTGCACCGGACCGCGGGACGCGTGGCGGAGCTGCTGCGCTCGTTCGGCGCCGACGAGGTCGTTACCGGCATCGGGCGGACCGGCGTGGTGGCGGTGATCAAAGGCCGCAATGGCGGTGCAGGCCGGGTGATGGGCCTTCGTGCCGACATGGACGCCCTGCCCATCACCGAGCGCACCGGCAAGGACTACGCCTCGGCCGTCGCGGGCAAGATGCATGCCTGCGGCCATGACGGACACACCGCCATGCTGCTGGGCGCCGCCAAATATCTCAGCGAGACGCGCAACTTCGAGGGCACCGCCGTGCTGATCTTCCAGCCGGCGGAGGAAGGCGGGGCTGGCGGCCGCGCCATGCTGCAGGACGGGCTGGTCGAGCGCTTCGGCATCGAGGAATTCTACGGGCTCCACAACATGCCCGGCATCCCGGCCGGCCAGTTCGGCATCAAGCCCGGCGGCATCATGGCCGCTACCGACGAGTTCCAGATCACCATCGAGGGCGAAGGCGGCCACGCCGCCATGCCGCACAACACCGTCGATCCGGTGATCGTCGCCGCCCAGCTCATCCTCGCGCTGCAAACCATCGTGTCGCGCAATGTCGACCCGATGCGCGAAGCGCTGCTGTCGGTGACGATGATCGAGGCCGGCACCGCGTTCAACGTCATCCCGCGCACGGTGAAGCTGACCGGCACCGTCCGCACGCTCGACGAAGGCGTGCGCAAATTCATGGAAGAGCGCATCCGCGCCGTCACGGCCGGCATCACCGGCACCTTCGGCGCCACCGCGTCGATCCACTATCGCAACGGCTACCCCGTCACCGTGAATTCGCCTGGTCCGACCGAGTTCGCGGCGGGTGTGGCGCGCGGCATCACCGGCGCCTCGAGCGTCGAGGCCGACGGCACCATGGGTGGCGAGGACTTCGCCTACATGCTGCAGGCCCGCCCGGGCGCCTACATCTTCCTCGGCAATGGCGATTCCACCGAACTTCATTCCGACACATATGACTTCAATGATGACATCATCCCGGTCGGCGTCAGCTACTGGGTAAAGCTGGTCGAAACTGCCATGCCGGTGTCCTCATGAAGCGTCTTGCCCTCGCCGCCCTCCTCGCCCTGACCGCCACGCCGAGCTTTGCCGTGCCGATGTGCTACGCGCCCCGGGGTGGAAATGTCGTGATCTTCGAGTTCGAGATCGGCAAGATGGGCGAGAGCGAAAGAGCGACGTTCTACGAGAACAAGCTCAGGATGCGCGGCATCGACGCGAGGCAGACGACCTTCTGGAACGGCTGCATCCAGACCAATGTGCGCGAGAACGGCCGCATCAGCATGCGCTTCTACGACCCGTGGTCGCTCGAGGAAGTCCCGGTCAACTGACTGGTCCAGTCGCGGCGGCGTGACAAACCTGTCCACCGCGTTGCGCCGAATTCATCAATGTTCATCGAGCCGTAACTGGTAAAGTGCGGCGGCGCGGCACAGATACTCCAGCGTTCCTCCCGAACACATATGGAGTACGAAATGACCAAGCTTCCTCTCATTGCCGTCACCGCCCTGCTGGGCACCGCCGGCCTCGCCGCGCCGGCCCTCGCCGCGACGTCCGTCAGCGCCGCGGGCCACGTGCCCTACTGCGCGACGGGCAACGACGTGGACTACGGCTCCCGCATGGAGTCGCTCTCCAACCAGCTCCAGCTTTCCACCAAGCAGGGCTCCAGCATCGACGTCTGGGGCGGTTGCCTCAAGGTGACCACCATCGCCGACGGCAAGGCCACGCTGGCCTTCTACGATCCGGATTCGCTGAGGCTCGTGGCGGAGATCTGACGATCGTCCGGCTCTTCGGCGCAAGCGGCCGCCCCCTCCACCGCCTGACGGCGGTCTCCCTCCCCCGTTGCACGGGGGAGGAACCGCTGGAACCGAAGCTTCCGTCGGGCTCCGCCGCCGTGCAAAGGGGGGAGGGGGACCATGCGTAGCATGGTGGAAGGGGGGCAGCCTCTTGCACGCAGTTTGCCTGCGGACCGCTAGCCCTTCACCCCGCCCTCGGACAGTCCGCTCACCAGGTATCGCTGCGCGAGCAGGAACACGACGGTGATCGGCAGGCCACTGAGGATTGCGGCGGCGGCGAAGTCGCCCCACAGGTAGCGGAACTCGTTGAGATAGAGCCGCGAGCCGACCGCCAGCGTCAGATTTTCGTTCGACCGCAGCAGCACCGAGGCGGTGGGGTAGTCGTTGATGGTGCCGATGAAGGCGAGCACGAACACCACCGCGATGATGGGCACCGCGAGCGGCAGGAAGACATAACGGAAGGTCTGCCACGGCGTCGCGCCGTCGATCTGCGCGGCCTTGTCCATGGCCGGATCGACCGAGTCGAAATAGCCCTTGATGGTCCAGATGTGGAGCGTGACGCCCGACAGGTAGACGGCGATCACCGCCCAGTGGTTGTCGATGGCCAGCGCCGGCACCACTTCGCCCAGGCTGTCGAAGATCGCGAAGATCGCGACCAGCGCCAGCGTGGTGGGGAACATCTGGACGATGAACAGTCCGTCGAGCAGCGGGCCACGCGCCGGGAACTTCACGCGCGAGAAGGCGTAGGCGGAGATGGTCGAGATCGCCACCACGCCGGCCGAGGCGATGACGCCGATCTTGATCGAGTTCCACATCCACAGCAGCACCGGATAGGGCGGCTCGACCAGCGTGCCGTCGGGGCGCGTGAACGGCACGCCGAAGGCGAGATACCAGTGCTCGAGCGTGGGCCGCTCGGGCCACAGCGAGCCGATGGTGAAATTGCCCTCGCGGAACGAGATCGACACCACCACGAGGAACGGCCCGAGGATCAGGCAGATGAAGGCGAGGAGGAATGCATGCGCGGCGATCTTGCGCCACAGCAGCGAGCGCGGATGCTCAACGATCATAGCGTGCCTCCTCGGTGTGCGTGCGAAGCCCAGTCCACGGTCCTCATCTCACGCCTCCCGCCACCCGGCGCATGACGACGAAATTGCTGTAGGCGATGGCGGCCACGAGCACGAAGATGATGAAGGTAATGGCGCCCGAGAGGCCGAACTGCTGGCCGGAGTCGACGAAGCCGATGCGGTAGATGAAGGAGCCGAGGATGTCGGTCTGTCCGGCCGGGATCACCGTGCCGGGCATGTCCGGCGCGCCACGCGTCAGCAGCAGGATCAGCACCAGATTGTTGAAGTTGAACGCGAAGCTCGCGATCAGGAGCGGCAGGAATGGCGGGATGATCTGCGGCAGGGTGATGGTGAAGAACACGCGGATCGGGCTCGCCCCTTCGAGGGCGGCGGCCTTCTTGTGATCCTCGGGCACCGACTGCAGGAAGCCCATGGCGAGCAGCATCATGTAAGGATAGCCGAGCCAGAGGTTGACCAGCACGATCATCATGCGGGCCATGAATGGATTGGTGTTCCAGTCGGGCCGGACGCCGAACAGCGCCTCGAGCAGCATGTTGATCTCGCCGAAGTTCTGGTTGAACAGTCCCTTGAAGATCAGGATCGAGATGAAGGCGGGCACCGCATAGGGCAGGATCAGCATCAGGCGGTAGAACGCCTTGAAGCGCAGATGCGGCCATTGCAGGATCACCGCCAGCAGCACGCCGAGCGCGAAGGTCAGCGTCACCGAGAGCGTGGCGAACACCAGCGTCCAGATGAAGATCGACAGCATCGGCGCGCGGATGCCCTCGGAGGTGAAGATGCGCTGGAAGTTCTGCCAGCCGACATTGACGCGCCAGCCGGGCGTGATCCGCTCGCCGGCCTCGTCGACATAAAAGCCCACCGACTGGTCCGGCACGAGGACGCGGCCGTCGGCGACGTTGACCAGCCGGCCATCGTCCTCGAGCCGCCACACGGCCGCGACGGATGCGAAGGTGCGCAGACCCGATTGCTGCAGCGTCACGCCGTCGGGCAGCGTCACCGAGACGAGGGCGAGGGCGTCGCGCATCGGCACGATATCGCGCATCGCCATCGCCTCGGGGGCGGTGTCGACCGGACTGGCGGCGACGGTCACGGGATTGCCGTCGAGCGGCACCGGGTCCGAGAGGAAGCCGCCCGGCCCCTCCCCTTGCGGCAGGAACACGCGGAAGGCGGCGCCGTCGCGCGTCAGGGCGAAGGGGCGCTCGGTGGATTTGTCCACGGCACGCGCCTGCATGATGACGCCCAGGGCGCGCTCATAGGTGAGGAGGTTGAGCGAGGAGTAGTTCGTGAAGCCCAGCACCACCGTGTAGATCACGGGGAAGGCGACAAAGAGCGCGATGGCGACGATGCCGGGATAGATGAAGCGGGTCGAGTAGAAGCGGCGCGTGCCGAAGATGATGGCAAAGCCGACGGCGGCCGCGAGGATGAGCGCGGCGAGCACCGTCTCGCCCAGGGCATAGAGGTTCCAGGCAACCCACAGCATCGCCACGAACAGCGCGGCGACGATGGCCTTGCCGAGCCAGGCGATGACCGGCCGGCCGGCGGTGGCCTCAGGCGGTGCGGTGGCGACGAGTTCGGCCATTCCCTCCTCCCCAGGAAGTGGCGGGAGGCGGCGGGACGATTCCCGCCGCCCGTAGTCGTGGCTTACTCGCCGAGGATACGCTTGGCCGCGTCGTCGAGCGCGGGCTTCACGTCCTGCGTGCCGGTGGTGATGTTGGTGAGCGCGGCGGGCAGCGCGGCCCAGAACGCACCCATCTCCGGGTTGGACGGCATCGGCACGCCGATCGCGGCGTTGGCGAGGGTCGCCTGCACATTGGCGTTCGAGGATTCGCCGGCCTTGATGTTGGCGGTGGCGCCGAGCATGCCGTTGGCATTCCAGGCGGCGACGCCGTCATCGGTGAGCAGGTAGTTCTCGATCAGCTCCTTGGCGAGGTCCTTGTTGGGCGAGGCCGCGTTGATGGCGAGCGCACCCACGCCGATGAACGGCTTGGACGGCTGGCCCTCGACCGTGGGCAGCGGGGCGACGCCGAAATTGATGCCGGCCTGCTCGTAGTTCGCCCACGACCAGGGGCCATTGATGATCACCGCGACGTCGCCCTTGGCGAAGCTCGCATCGGTCACGCCGCCATCGACGCCCTTGGGCATCACGCCGGAGTCGATGAGGTTCTTGAGCGCGGTCGCGCCCTTGATCGAGCCCTCATTGTTCACGCCGGTGTCCTTGCCGTCGTAGTTGCCCTCGGCGTTCTTCTGGAATGCGTAGCCGCCATTGGCGGCGAGCAGCGGCATGGAGAAATAGGCGTTGGTGTAGTCCCACATGATGCGGGTCTTGCCGTCGGGCACCGAGAGGCCGCCGATTTCCTCGAAGCTTGCCGGCGGGGTGGGCACGAGGTCCTTGTTGTAGATGAGCGCGATGGCTTCCACGAACACCGGATAGCCCCAGGTCTGGCCGCCGAAGGTGACGGCGTCCCAGCCGCTGGCGAGCGCGCTGGCCTTGACGGCGTCGGACGGCTCGACCGGCGAGATCAGGCCGGCCTGGGCCCATTCGCCGAAGCGGTCATGCGGCCACAGCACGATGTCGGGGCCGTCGCCGGTCGCGGCGGCCTGCTGGAACTTGAGCGGCAGGTCGGGGTCGACCACTTCCACCGTGACCTCGACGCCGAGGTCCTCGGTGAATTTCTGCGCGATGGTGCGCACCGCCGCGTCATCGCGGTTGGTGCCCAGCCAGACGGTGAGCTTTCCCGCTTCGAGCGCGACGGTCAGCGAAGTGGAGCCGAGCAGCAGCGCGGCACCCAGAGCAAGTGTCGATACGACGGTCTTCATTCCATGTCCTCCCAGACAGGGGTTGTTGCCGGCCGGCCCACTCGCCGGAACGGCGTTTCAGTTCAAGGGCTTCTTCGCCCTCCGCTTGAACTCGATGCGCAGCGGGTTGGCCCCGCTCTCGTTGAAAATGCCCCAGCCGCTCGGGCCGAGGGTCAGCTTCGATTTATGCCGTTCGGCGCTCTGGCCGAGCGCGAGCTCGGCATCGCCGTCAAAAGTCACTTTCAGCGTGTCGGGCGACAGGTTGAATACGCACACCAGGCTCTCATCGGCATTGCGCCGGCGGAATGCCAGCAGCGGTTCGGATGCCTTGAAGAACTCGATCTCGCCGTCAATCAGCGCAGCATGCGCCCTGCGGAAGGCGAGCACCAGCCGGTAGAAATTGAGCACCGAATCCGGATCGGCGTTCTGCGACGCGACGCTGAGCGCCGAGCTTTCGGGCTTGATCGGCAGCCAGGGCGTGCCGGTCGTAAACCCATTGGGCGCCTCGCCCTCATCCCAGGGGATGGGCGTGCGGCAGCCGTCGCGCCCCTTGTCCTCGGGCCAGAAGCGGATGCCGCGCGGATCGGTCAGCTCCTCGAACCGCAGATCGGTCTCGGGCAGCCCAAGCTCCTCGCCCTGATACAGGCACACCGAGCCCTTGAGCGTGAGCAGCAGCGCTGCCGATTGCTGCGCCAGGCGCCGCTGATCGAGCGCGTTGGCCTTCCAGCGCGTCACATGGCGCGGCACGTCGTGGTTGGAAAAGCTCCAGCAGGCCCAGCCGCTATGGCCGTTGAACACGCGCTGCACGCGGCTGCGGAAATGCTCGGCGGTGTATTCCGGCCCCAGCATGTCGAACGAGTAGCACATGTGCAGGCGGTCGGTGCCCTCGGTGTACTCGGCCATCAGCTGCAGGCTTTTGTGGCTGTCGCCCACTTCACCGACCGTCGTCGTGCCGGGGAAGCCGTCGAGCAGCTTCCGGACGCGTTTGAGGAACGCGACGTTCTCGGGCTGGCTCTTGGAGTAGCGGTGCTCCTGCATATCGTAGGGATTGACCGCATAGGCCAGATGCCTGGGCCGTCGCGCCGCCGGATTGTTCCGCAGTTGCGCGTCGTGGAAATAGTAGTTCACCGTGTCGAGGCGGAAGCCGTCGACGCCGCGCTCGAGCCAGAAGCGCATCACGTCGAGCAGCGCGTCCTGCACCTTCGGATTGTGGAAGTTGAGGTCGGGCTGCGCGGCGAGGAAATTGTGCATGTAGTACTGGCCGCGCGTGGGGTTCCATTCCCATGCCCGCCCGCCGAACACGGCCGGCCAGTTGTTGGGCGGCGAGCCGTCCTTCTTGGGGTCGGCCCAGATGTACCAGTCGGCGCGCGAATTGGTGCGGCTCAGCCGGCTCTCCTGGAACCAGGGATGGAGGTCCGAGGTGTGGCTCAGCACCTGGTCCATGATGACCTTGAGCCCCAGCTCATGGGCGCGGCGCACCAGCGAGTCGAAATCGTCGAGGCTGCCGAAGATCGGGTCGACCTGTTTGTAGTCCGACACGTCGTAGCCCATGTCGGCCTGCGGCGACTGGGTGATGGGGCTCAGCCAGATGCAGTCGACGCCAAGCGAGGCGATGTGGTCGAGCCGGCGCATGATGCCCGGCAGATCGCCCACGCCATCGCCATTGGTGTCCTGAAAGGAGCGCGGGTAGACCTGATAGATCACCCCGCCGCGCCACCACTCCCGCATCGACAGCCGTCTCCCTCGTGCGGGACTGGCCGCCCGCTTGGCCGGGAGTGTTAACAAGCCGCAACCAATTGGTCAAACCGGTTTAGATCCGGGAACTCCGCATATGTCGGATTGATGTCGCCTCGCGGGCGTGCAATTCCTAAACCGGTTTCAGCACCCGGGAGGAGAATGGGTGACGACCATTCGCCAGCTCGCCGAGCATCTGGGCCTGTCGCCGGCCACGGTGAGTCGCGCCCTTAACGGCTTTCCCGAGGTTGGGGTTGCAACGCGCCAGCGCGTCCTCGAGGGCGCCGAGCGGCTGCATTACCGGCCCAACATGCATGCCAAGCGCCTCGCCACCGGCAAATCCGGGCTCGTCGGCATGATCTTCCGCGCCTCGTCGGAGCGCGGCGTCGACCCGCATGTGATGGACTTCCTGTCGGCGCTGTCGCTGGCCTTCGCCGATTCCGAGATCGACCTGCTCGTCCACATCGCGCCCGACGCGCAGCAGATGGAGCACCACGAGCGCATCGCCTCGCGCGGCCAGGTCGACGGCATGATCCTGAGCGCCCCCGAGCCGGACGATCCGCGCATCGAGCTGCTGGCGCGCCGCAACATTCCCTTCGTCGTCCACGGCCGCGGCACCGACGCGCCGGACTACGCCTATTACGACATCGACAATGAGGGCGCCTTCGCCGCCGCGACGCGCCTGCTCATCCAGTTCGGGCACAAGCGCATCGCCCTCCTCAACGGCCCGCAGCCGATGGGCTATGCCCGCCAGCGCGAGCGCGGCTATCGCGCCGTGATGGACGAGCACGGCCTGCCCGTCCCGCCGCGCTTCGTCGCCAATGGCGAGATGCACGAGGAGAGCGGCTATCGCGCCGCGGCCACCATGCTGGCCGACCGCGCCCGGCCGACGGCCTTCCTCTGCTCGTCGACGCTGCAGGCGCTGGGCATCATGCGCGCCGCGGGCGAGGCCGGGCTCAAGGTGGGCGAGGATCTGTCGATCATCTCGCATGACGACGTGCTGCCGCATCTGCTGGCCGAGAATTTCGCGCCGCCGCTCACGGTGACGCGCCAGCCGATCCGCGACGCCGGCCCCATCCTCGCCGCGATGATGATGGCGCGGCTCGCCGGCACGCCTGTTCGTGAATTGCAACGGACCGATAAGGTCGATTTGATCGTGCGCGGCTCCACCGGGCCGGCGCCGAAATGGGGAGGAGAGGCATGGTCGCGCTAGAAGTGGGGGACATCGCCGCCCCGGTGCTCGAGATCCGCAATCTCGAAAAGCGCTATGGCAATATCGAAGTGCTCAAGGGCATCAGCCTCGAAATGGCGGCCGGCGACTTCCTGGTGCTGGTCGGCCCCTCGGGCTGCGGCAAGTCGACCCTGCTCAACTGCATCGCCGGGCTCGATGACAGCAGCGGCGGCCAGATCGTCATCGGCGGCCGCGACGTGACGCAGGTGCCGCCGCGCGACCGCGACATTGCAATGGTGTTCCAGTCCTACGCGCTCTATCCCACCATGACCGTGGCCGAGAACATCGCTTTCGGCATGAAGGTGCGGCGGGTGCCGCAGGCCGAGCAGCAGCAGCGTATCCAGCAGGTGAGCCAGTTGCTGCAGATCGAGCAGCTCCTCGCGCGCCGCCCCAGCGCCTTGTCGGGCGGCCAGCGCCAGCGCGTCGCCATGGGCCGCGCCCTGGTGCGCGAGCCAACGCTGTTCCTGTTCGACGAACCGCTCAGCAATCTCGACGCCAAGCTGCGCGTCGAGCTGCGCGGCGAGATCAAGCGGCTGCATGAGCGCATCGGCGCGTCCATCGTCTATGTGACGCACGACCAGATCGAGGCGATGACGCTGGGGACCAAGGTCGTCGTGCTCAACCAGGGCCTGATCCAGCAGATCGGCGCCCCGGCCGAAATCTACGAGAAGCCGGCCAATTTGTTCGTCGCCGATTTCATGGGCTCGCCGCCCATGAACCTCATCACCGGCGGCCTCGACTATGCCACCGGCAATGCGCTCCTCACCTTCGCCGGCGGCCAGCGCCTCACCATCCAGACAGCGCCGCCCGCGCTTGCCGCCTATCACGGCAAGGACGTCACCTTCGGCATCCGCCCCGAAGCACTGCGCATGGGCTCCACCCTGAGCGGTCCGGTGCACCTGGTCGAGAATTCCGGCTCGGACACGTTCGTCACCTTCAAGGTCGGCGACCGCAACGTCATCGCCCGCTTCGCCGGCCGCGTCGACGTCGACCATCACAAGGAGATCGGCGTCGACCTCGACCTCACGCAGGTGTCGTGGTTCGATCCGGTGAGCGGGCTGCGGATCGTCTAGCAACACCCACGATTGTCATTCCCGCGAGCGCGGGATGACAGCCGGTGGAATGGCCCCTGTCACACGCAAAGCGGAAACTCTCACCCGCCACGCGTCGCGTGGCTCGCCCTGTGCCCGCGCCTACCCCTCGATCATCGTCTTGATCGAGCCAAGCGCCATCTCCCAGTTCCCCTCCGACCGCGCCTTCGCGGCCTCGTCCTCGACATTGGTCTGCGTCACGGTCAGCTTCGTGCCGCCGGCTTCCGGCGCCAGTGCGTACGTCACCTCGGCGTAATTCTCCGGCGCGTCGGCCTTGCCGCTCAGCGGGCTGTAGTAGTTGGTGCGCAGCAGGCGCGGCGGGTCGATCTCGAGGATCGTGCCCTTGTCCTCATAGGACTTGCCCTCCCATTCGCCGCGATAGGTCAGCGAACTGCCCCGCTTCCAGTCGCTGATGGCTTCGGCGCCCCACATGTACTGCTTGATCTGCGCGGGGTCGGTCAGCGCCTCCCACACGCGTGTGGCCGGGGCGGCAATGACGATGGACTTGGTGGCTGTGAGTGGCATAGTGTTCTCCTTCTGTTCAGGGAACGCTTCTAGGCCCGACTGGTGCCCACGCGCTTGCAAAAAACCGCAAAGACGGAACTGACGGAAAAACCCGGCCCGCATCGCGGCGTGCTCGATCTCGCGCATGCCGAGCAGAACTTTGCGCTCAGGCGCTACTATCCATCGTCCCGGCTCGTGCCCTTCATCGAGCATTTCTGGATCATCCACTGGGACCTGCGCGGCCGGCCCGACTACACGGCGGAAGTGCTGCCGCATCCGGCCGTCAACCTCGCCTTCACGCGCGAGCGCGGCTGGATCACGGGGGTGACGACGGCGAAATACACCTACCATCTCGAGGGCGCCGGCGACGTGCTCGGCATCCAGTTCCGCCCCGGCGCCTTCCGCGCCTTCTTTGGCCGCGATGTGCACGAGATCACCGACAGGACCCTGCCCGCGACCGAGGTCTTCCCTGCGGCTGACGATGCCTTTCGCTTGGCCCTTCTCGACCGGCCAACCGATGCCGAGATCGTCGCCGACGGCGAGGCGCTGCTGAGCGCGCATCGGCCCGCGCCCGATCCTGGTGTCGACCTGATCGGCCGCATCATCGCAGCCGTCCGCGACGACCGCGAACTCGCCTCGGTCGCCGTCGTCGCCAGTCGCTTCGGCATGAAGCAGCGCACCCTGCAGCATCTGTTCAAGACCCATGTGGGCGTCGGCCTCAAATGGATCATCCGCCGCTACCGGCTGATGGAAGCCGCCGAGATCGCCGAGTCCGGCACGGCGCAGAACTGGACCGCCATTGCACACGAGCTGGGCTATTCCGACCAGGCGCACTTCACCAACGACTTCACCCGCATCGTCGGCCGCCCGCCGACCGACCACGCGCGGCACGTCGCGCGGGAGTAGAAGTGCGGATGAGGGGATGCCGCTTGCTCCGGCCCCGCGTTGAGCGCACATATCTGCAACCGAGGGGGAAGCGACATGACTCAAATTCCGATCAACTGGTGGATGGTCGTCATCGCCGCGCTGCTGCGCATGGTGGTGGGGACCGTGTGGTATTCGCCGGCGCTGTTCGTGAAGCCTTGGCAGGCACTGACCGGCGTCACGCCCGAGACCATGCAGAAGGGGCTGCCGCGGGCGATCGTCATCGACCTCGTGATGTCGCTGATCCTGAGCTTCGTGCTGTTCCACGCGGTGGTCTATGCCGGCGCCAGCACCTGGTGGGCGGGCGCGCTGGTGGGGCTGCTCAACTGGCTCGGTTTCGTCCTCGCGACGCACCTGCCGCTCTGGCCCTATGAGAACCGCCCGCTCAAGCTCGTCGCCATCAATATGGGCTCGAACCTTGTCTCGCTGGTGCTGATGGGCGTGCTGTTCGGCCTCTGGCACTAGGCCGTTCGGCCCGCCATGCGGTAGAGCAGCGCAAAGGCGGCCCAGCCGGGCAGCATCAACGACACATTGCGGATCCACGTCATCGGGTTGAGCGCGCTCGGCAAATAGACGTCGAGCAGCGGCCACGACACGAATTCGTCGGCGAAGACCCAGGTCGAGGCGATCAGCGCCGACAGCACCAGCCCCCAAGCCAGCAGCACGAGCGCCGCTACGCGCGTCCAGCGTCCTGCCGGCAGCGCGAAGGCGAGCGCGAGCCCGAGCAGGGGCAAGGTCGGAACGAGGTGGCGCGGCCCGGTCGACCAGCCGCCATGCCAGTAATAGTAACCGGCGTTGATGAGAAACAGCGTCAGCGTCACCGCGATGATGACGTTGGCCAGCGGCCGGTTGTCGGGGCGGCGGTACATCAGCACCAGGCCGAACGGCACGAGCACCAGCACCGGCGCCAGTGGTAGCAGCCCGCGATAGCCGCCGAACAGCAGTTCCAGCACCACCACCGGGTCCGGAAGGCCGATGCCGAAGAAGCCGGTCTTCATGCCCTCGAAGCCGACCACGCTCATATAGCCGAGCTGGAACGGCGAGCCGAACGCCAGGTAGTTGTAGACGAGCAGCGGCACGGCACCCGCGGCCGCGCCCAGCACGACGCCGAGCGCGAAGCGCAGATGCGCCGGCAGCGACGGGCGCCACACCATCACCAGCAGCACGACGCCGGCGACGGTGATCGCAAAGCCGCCGACGAAATCGACAACGACGGTGTAGCCCGCGAGGAGGCCGATCGCGAGGCCGCGCCAGAACTCCCATTTCTCCCGGTCATAGGCCAGCGCCATCATGAAGATGAGCAGGCTGCCCACCAGCGAGTGGGCGAAGAACGTCGTCGACCAGTAGAAGAAGGGCGAGCCGATGGCGATGGCGAGGCTGCCGAACACCGCGCCCTGGCGGCTCGCGCCCATGCGCAGCGCCATCAGATAGACCAGTGCGGCGGCAATCGCTGCCGGCAGGCCCACGACCGCCATCGTCGCGACCTGCGCATAGATCATGAAGATGCGGACCGTGTGAGCGTCCTCGGTCGCGCCGAAGGCATTGCGCAGGACCTTGGTGATCCAGACGGGTGGTACGGCCAGCAGCGACAGGCCGGGCGCCTTGTCGGCATAATAGTGGCCGTCGACCAGCGCCTTGTCGACGGTGTCGGGCGCCCAGCGGTCGATGGTGAGGCTGCCGTCCTCGACGATCGCCACCGTCAGGCCGACGCGCGTGATGACCTGCGAGCTCTCGGTCTGCGGCGTGTAGAACAGCAGGCAGACAAAGGTCACCACCGCGATCACGGTCGCCGTCAACCCATTGCTCATCGCTCAAACCCCCGGCAGACGCAGCTCACACCATTGCGCGACCGTCGTTGCGAATTGGTTGACTCCCTCGCCTTCCGCTTCGCCCAGCTCGGACAAATGCTGCACGGTGGTACGCAGATCGACGGTGCGGCGGTCGATCAGCTTGCCGGTGCGCCGCTCATAGGCAGTGACCAGCCGCTCGGTGAGGTCGGTCGAGGTGAGGCTCGAATAGGTGAATTCGCGGCTCAGCGGACCGATCGCGGCATCGGCGAAATCGTAGACGCCGTTGAGCACGCCGCGCTCATGGTCGAACGCCATGTTCCAGCCATGGCCGTCGAAATAGCCGAAGATCGTCTCCTCGCGCGGCAGCTCGACATACGCCGCGAACGCCTGTTCGGCGAAGGCGTGGAGCGACGTGGGGAGCCGCTCATGCAGCATGGGCAGGATCGTGGCGATGTCGGGCCATTCGGGCTTGGGCTCGGCGCCCGCCGCGATCGCCTCATCGAGCGGGATGGCGTGCAGCGCCGCATAGAAGCCGGCGAGCGCTTCGGCCATCGCCTGCTGCTGGACAGGGCCCAGCGCGTCGTAGCCGGCCGTCTCGATGACGTCGCCGGGGATCGTCAGATGTTCGGAGAACAGCATCGGGCTCTCATGCAGCCTCATGCTCGGCACCGCGAGCGGCACGCGCGGTCCGATCAGCGCAAGAAACTTCGCCTCGCGCCGCAGCCGCGCCGGCGCGTCCGGATGCTTGGGGAATTTGAAGATGGAGTCGCCCGCTTCCACCGCATTGCTGTCCCAGCCGCGTGTGTGGAGCACCATCGGCACGTTGCCCAGGTCGGGCCGCACCGCGCGGATCGCCTCGCGATAGTCGCCGGCAATCGGGCTCATGTCGGCGGACGATGCGCGACCCAGGGCATCTGCGTCGCGAATTTGCCGCCCGAAACGTCGACCATGGTGCCGGTGATGTAGCCGGCGAAATCGGAGGCGAGGAAGACGAGGAGGCTCGCCACGTCGTCCGGCGTGCCCCAGCGGCGCAGCGTCAGTGTATCGAGCAGCCGCTCCTGCTCTGGCCCGGGGCGTTCGGCGAAGTGGTTCATCTCGGTGGGGATCATGCCGGGCGCATAGGCATTGACGGTGATGTTGTGCGGTCCGAGCTCTCCAGCCAGCACGCGCGTCAGACTCTCGACGCCGGCCTTCGACGCCGAGTAGGCCGCGCCGCCGATCGAGGGGATGATCGCGGCGAACGAGGCGGCGTTGAGGATGCGCCCCGCGCCCTGCCGCTTCATCACCGGAATGACGGCGCGGCACATGCGCATCACCCCCGACAGGTTGATGTCGAGATTCATGCCCCATACTGCGTCGTCCATGTCCTCGACGCGCGCGCCGCTGGCGATGCCGGCATTGTTGACGAGGATATCGATACGGCCGAGCTGTTCGTCCACCGTGCGCACGGCGGTCTCGATCATGTCGCGCTCGGTGACGTCGCACAAATGCTGCTGGCCGGGCCAGCCATTGCGGTCCCACTCGGCGGCGATGTCCTCGAGCCACGCCTTGCGGATATCGAGCGCCACCACCGTCGCCCCCTCGCGCGCAAACCGCCGCGCGATCTCGCGGCCGATGCCGCGGCCGGCACCGGTAACGATCGCAACCTTCCCTGTCAGATCGATCAGCATCACACCACCGCGCTCGGAAGAGGCTCGCCGGCGAAATGCGCGTCGAGATTGGCCACCACCAGCGCCCCCATCTTGTTGCGGGTCTGGTGCGTGGCGCTGCCCTGGTGCGGCGAGAGCACGACATTGTCGAGCCCGAACAGCGCTTCAGGCACCTGCGGCTCCTTCTCGAACACATCGAGCGCCGCACCGCCGAGGCCGCCATTGGCGAGCAGCTCGACCAGCGCGGCTTCATCGACCAGCGTACCGCGCGCCATGTTGACGAGGCAGCCCTGTGGACCGAGCGCCGCGAGCACCTGGCGCGACACGATCTTCTCGGTGCCCTTGCCGCCGGGCGCGATGAGCACCAGCCAGTCGCAGTCGCGCGCCATATCGGTCAGTGCGTCGTAATAGACATAGGGCTCGTCGGGCTGCCGGCGGCGACCGTGATAGACGACGCGCATCTTCATGGCCTGCGCCCGAACGGCGATCTCCTTGCCGATCCGCCCCAGCCCGAGAATGCCCACGGTCTTGCCGTTGAGCTCGGTCAGCAGCGGATAGCCGCCCTCGAGCCACCTGCCCTCGCGCACGAAGCGGTCGGCCTGCGGAATGCGGCGGGCGAGCGCGATCATCAGCCCGATGGTGATCTCGGCGACGGCGTCGTTGAGCACGTTGGGCGTGTTGGTGACGCGGATGCCGCGCTCGCGCGCCGCGGCGGTATCGATGCCGTCATAACCGACGCCGAAATTGGCGATGATCTCGAGCTTTGGCAGCTTGCCGATCAGCTCGCGGCTTGCGCGCTGGCCGGCGATGCCGCGCACCCGCCCGGCGATGTCGGCGAGCAGCGCGTCGGGATCGGCCGCTTCGTGCAGCCGGTGGACCGTGTAGCGTTCCGCCAGCGCCGCCTCGCAGGACGCCAGCAGCTTGTTGGTCTGCAAAATCTCGATCGTCATTGGATACTCCTCGCCGGCCCGTTGTTTAGCCGCTTGCCGAACGGCCCGCAAACGTGCAGCAATGTTGCAGCAGTGGGTTGCCGTATTACGTAGCGCTGGAGTTTATGCCGGGACCGTCCGCCTTCGACGAAATGACAAATGCGGATGGCTCCGTCCGCGAACCCTATCGGGTCCTCGAGCAGTGGCTGAAGGAACAGAAGCCGCAGGCCCTTGGGCTGATGGCGGCCGATGCCGAGGGCATCTTCCGGCGACTGGGCATCACCTTCGCGGTCTACGGGTCGAACGAAGGCACCGAAAAGCTCATCCCCTTCGACATCATCCCGCGCATCATCTCGGCGATCGAATGGCGCAAGCTGAGCAAGGGCATCGAGCAGCGCGTGCGTGCGCTCAACGCCTTTCTCCACGACATCTACCACCGCCAGGAAATCCTCAAGGCCGGCCGCGTCCCCGAAAAGCTGATCCTCAACAATTCGGCGTTCTGCCCCGAAATGATGGGGCTCGATCCGGCGCGCGGCATCTACTCGCACATCATCGGCGTCGATCTCGTCCGTGTCTCGCCCGACGAATGGTATGTGCTCGAGGACAATTTGCGCACCCCCTCGGGCGTCAGCTACATGCTCGAGGACCGCGAGGCGATGCTGCAACTCGCGCCCGATCTCTTCCAGCGCACCAAGGTGGCGCCGGTCGAGACCTATCCCGAGAACCTGCGCCGCACGCTCGAATCCGTCGCGCCGCGCGGCGCCAGCGGCTCGCCCACGCTCGCCGTGCTCACCCCCGGCATCTATAATTCCGCCTATTTCGAACACAGCTTCCTTGCCGACCAGATGGGCGCCGAGCTCTGCGAGGGGCAGGATCTGTTTGTCGAAAACGGCAAGGTCTATATGCGCACCACCACCGGCCCGCGCCGCGTGGACGTGATCTACCGCCGCATCGACGACGACTATCTCGATCCGCTCACCTTCAAGCCGGATTCGATGCTGGGCGTGCCCGGCCTGTTCGATGCCTATCGCGCCGGCAACGTCACCCTGGTCAACGCGCCCGGCACCGGCATCGCCGACGACAAGGCGGTCTACACCTACGTGCCCGAGATCATCGAGTTCTACCTGGGCGAGAAGGCCTTGCTCTCGAACGTGCCAACCTACAACTGCACCAAGCCCGACGAGCGCGCCTATGTGCTCGAGCACATCGCCGAGCTGGTGGTCAAGGAAGTGCACGGCTCAGGCGGCTACGGCATGCTTGTCGGCCCGACCTCGACCCGGGAGCAGCACGAGCTCTTCCGCAACAAGATCATCGAGCGCCCCGACAATTACATCGTCCAGCCCACGCTCGCCCTCTCGACCTGCCCGACCTATGTCGATGCCGGCATCGCGCCACGCCATGTCGACCTGCGCCCCTATGTCCTCGTCGGCGACCAGATCCGCATCACGCCGGGCGGCCTGACGCGCGTCGCGCTCAAGGAGGGCTCGCTGGTGGTGAACTCGTCGCAGGGCGGCGGCACCAAGGACACCTGGGTGCTGGAGGACTAGATGCTGGGCCGCACCGCGCAGAACCTGTTCTGGCTGTCGCGCTATATCGAGCGCGCCGAAAACATGGCGCGCCTGCTTGAGGTCGGCTACCGCATGAGCCTCACATCGCAGCGCGAAGGCGGCGCCAGCGAGCACCTCGTGTCGATGCTGCGGGCCGCCGAAGTCGACGAGGATTTCGAGCGCAAGCACGAGGTCGCCGACGTCGCCAATGTCAGCCAGTTCATGCTGTTCGACGAGACCAATCCCTCCTCCGTCCGCTCCTGCCTCCTCGCGGCGCGCACCAATGCGCGCTCGGTCCGCACGGCGCTCACTTCGGACATGTGGGAATCGCTCAATTCGGCCTGGCTCGAATTCGCCTCGATCGATCCGCGCGAAACCACCGGCAGCCGGCTGGTCGAGCTGCTGCGCTGGGTGCGCACCGTCAGCCACCGCTATCGCGGCGCCCTGCTCTCGACGTTCCTGCGCGATGACGGCTATGCCTTCAGCCAGATCGGCAATTTCGTCGAGCGCGCCGACAACACGGCACGCATCCTCGACATGAAATACTATGTGCTGCTGCCGCGCACCGACCTTATCGGCGGCGATGTCGACATCCAGCAATGGACTCTCATTCTACGCGCGGCGTCGGCGCATCGTAGCTATCGCCATGTCTATCACGACCGCTTCAAGGCGTGGAACATCGCCGACTACCTGATCCTCCGCCCCGAGATGCCGCGCTCGCTGATCTTCTCGATCGGCTGGATCAACCGCACGCTCGACATGCTCGAGGAGATCTATGGCGGCAAGGGCGCCGGCCACGCCGCAGCCGCCGAAGTGACGGCCATGCTCGAGGGCAATTCGATGGACCGCATTTTCGCCTACGGTCTGCACGATTTCCTCACCGAGTTCATCTCCAAGAACAACCAGATCACCGAAGCCATCGCCGAGAGCTACAACTTCTACTGATGAAGCTGACCGTCACCCACACCCTGACCTGCCCGCTGGCCTCGCCTTCGCGCGCCGTCGAGCATGTGCTGCTCACGGCGCTGTCGACGCCGCAGCAGCGAGTGGAACGCTGGTCCATCGAGATGCCCGGTTTCGCCGATGCGGCGACGTTCCGCGACGGCTTCGGCAACAAGGCGTACCTGGTGAGCCAGACGAAGCCGGGCGACACCCTGCGGGTCACGGTCAGCGGTACGGTTGAAACCATCGACCGGGCGGGCGTGCTCGGCCGCCTCGAATACGATCCGCCGCCGGCCATGTTCCGCCGCCCGACACGGCAGACAAAGCCCGACGCCGCGCTGATCGACGGCATCGACCCATCGGGCGGCCGCATCGCCGCGCTGCACGAAATCATGGGCCGCCTGCATGAGGGCCGAGCCGCGATGCACCAGTCGCAGTCGGCAGGCGTCCAGGAACAGGCTTCGGGCTCCGCGCCGGCCGACCTCGCCCACGCCTTCATCGGCGCCGCCCGCGCCCTCGACATCCCCGCCCGCTACGTCACCGGCTATCTGCTGGACGAGGACGGCGCCGCCTCGTTCCACGCCTGGGGCGAAGCCTTCGACGAAGGCCTGGGCTGGATCGGCTTCGACGCCCTGCTGAATGTGTGCCCCACCGAACGCCACATCCGCCTCGCCGCCGGACTCGACGCTATCGGCACGATGCCGGTGCGCATGGTGCCAGCATCGACCGAGGTGCCCGCTGAGACGATCGAGATCGTCGAAGGGTAGTTCGGGCCCCACCACCGCGGCCCGATTGTCATCCCCGCGGAAGCGGTGACCCGACTTTCACCACTCAACTCCCACCATCCACCACCCCCGCGTCCGTCATGGCGGGGCGCAGACCCGGCCACCCAGCCGGGTGCGACACTTGCCGTGTTCCCGGGTCGAGCCCGGGGATGACGATCGATAGGCTGGACGCAACCGCGTAGCTGGGTCCCCGCCCCGCTGGACTGCTCGCATCCTCCGGCAGCGGGCACCATTGCGCCCAGCCACCGGCTGTCGGGGGTGAGACGGCATTGTGGATAGAATGACAACCTGCGGATGCGTCACCCTCTGTGCAAAACGCCATCAAACGCCATCAAACGCCATCAGTTTGACTCGCGGAGTCACCAGCAATCTCAGGCCTCACACCCCGATTTCGGCCCAACTTACGCACGGTACTTCCGACCGGGCGTATACTCGCTCCCACTGCGTCCTCATCGAGCGACTCGAGACGAACGGGCGGGGGCGCAGGGCCGGGTGGTGCGGGGGTCGCCTCGCACCCGGCGGACAGAGCGGATCGTGCGGGCATTCCCTGGCCCGGGGTCCGGCGCAGATGGGCACCATGATCGGTGTCCATCGCGGAGCGGATGGGCGGATCGTCGCCCCATCCCTCCAGAGCGGCGCCGCGCCAGCACTCAAGGCAGCCACCTCTCCCCTCTGACCGTCCGAGCGCCTGGATCGCGAGGCGGGACCCAGGGTCCCTTACTTCGCCGGACTAACCGGCTGGACCCATGGTCCCGCCTCGCCGCTCCCTTGCCCACAGGGCGAAGGAGCATCCCCAAACCCGGGAGCCGCATGGCCGCCCGGCGGGTGCGCTCGCCTGCATTGCACGGGAGGGCACGCTTTCTCGTGGTGGCCGCACAGCGCGCAAAGACGCTAGACCCCCAATCCTCAAGCTTGTAGATCGTCCCCCAGCCACCCATTTCAGCGCCAACGCACTCAACTCCGGACATTTCCCCCACCATGCCCGATCTCAAACTCCTGGCGCTCGATACCGAAGATCTCGACGTCATTTCGGCCACCACGCAGGACGCCGTCATCCGCGTCGGCGACATGGGCTTTGCCAAGGCCGACCATCGCTTCGCCCTGCTGATGAACCGCTTCGCCTGGGAAGAAGGCGGCAAGACCCGCCAGCGCAAGCGCGCTGCCCTCCATTTCGACCGCGTCACCGACGTCAAGGTCGCCGGCATCGACACCAATGCCGTCGATGGCGTGCTCGAGCTGCTGACCATCCGCTTCGCCGAGGCCGACACCCCGGCCGGAACGGTCGAGCTGGCCTTTGCCGGCGGCGGCACCATCCGCCTCGCCGTCGAATGCCTCGAAGCGCGCCTCCAGGACCTGGGCGCCGCCTGGGCCGCCAAAGCCACGCCGGCGCACGCCTGATGGTCTACCGGCTCGACTCCCGCCACGCCGGCTTCGCCGAAGAGTTCGAAACGCTCCTCGGTTCCAAGCGCGAAGTGTCCGAAGAGGTCGGCGCGTCCGTCGCCGCGATCCTCAACGACGTCCGGCTGCGTGGCGACGAAGCCGTCCTCGCCTATACCGACAGGCTCGACCAGCTTCCGCTCACCGCCTCGACCCTCGCCTTCTCGACCGACGAGATCGACGCCGCCGAGCAGCAGGTGTCGGGCGAGGTGCGTGCCGCGCTGCAGTTCGCGCATGACCGCATCGTCGCGCATCACGAGAAGCAGAAGCCGCTCGACCACATCTACCAGGACCCGCTTGGCGTCACGCTGGGCACCGTGTGGACGCCGATGGAGGCCGTCGGCATCTATGTGCCCGGCGGCACCGCCAACTATCCCTCGAGCGTGCTGATGGGCGCGATCCCCGCGCGTATTGCGGGTGTCGGTCGCATCGCCGTTACCGTGCCCACGCCGCGCGGCCAGGTGAGCCCCGCCGTCCTCGTCGCGGCGCGCATGGCCGGCGTGTCCGAGGTCTACCGGATCGGCGGCGCGCAGGCGATCGCCGCCCTGGCCTACGGCACCGAAACGATCCGGCCGGTCAACAAAATCATCGGGCCGGGCAATGCCTATGTCGCCGCCGCCAAGCGGCAGGTGTTCGGCACCGTCGGCATCGACAGCATCGCCGGCCCCTCGGAAGTTCTCGTCATCGCCGACAAATCGGCGAACCCCTCATGGATCGCCGCCGATCTGCTGGCGCAGGCCGAGCATGGCGGCGGTGCGCAATCGATCCTCGTCACCACCGACGAAGCCCTCGCGGACTCGGTCGCCATCGAGGTCGACCGGCAGCTCGCGCTCCTGCCCCGCGCCGACATCGCGCGCGACGGCTGGGAAACGTTCGGCGCCATCATCGTCGTCACCTCGATGGGCGAAGCCGTCGAGCTCGCCAACCGCATCGCGTCCGAGCATGTCGAGCTGATGGTCGACGAACCGCTGGCGCTGCAGCCGCGGATCCGCAATGCCGGCGCCATCTTCCTCGGCCACCACACGCCCGAAGCCATCGGCGACTATGTGGGCGGCTCGAACCATGTTCTGCCCACTGCCCGTTCGGCGCGCTATGCGTCCGGCCTGGGCGTCCTCGACTTCATGAAGCGCACCTCGATCCTGGGCTGCGACCCCGGATCGCTCGCCGAGCTCGCGCCCGCCGCCGTCACGCTGGCCGAGACGGAGGGACTTCAGGCGCACGGACGCTCGGTCAGCATCAGGCTCAATCGCTGATGGCGCTGACCCCGCACGTCTTCGACGAGAAGACCGACCGGATCGTCGCCGTCACGCTCGACCCCAACACCATCACGTCGATCGACCCCGACGAGGTCCATGAGTGGCGCATCGCCATCTACGACCTCGTCGAAAACAACAAGCTCCACCCCGCCCGCGTCGCCTCGACCGGGCCCTACGCGCTCCATATCTCGATCATCGCCAACTACATCGTGCTCGACGTGCGCAACCCCGACACCTATGAGCCGATCGCCGCGCACTATCTGTCGCTCACCCCGTTCCGGCGGCTGATCCGCGACTATTTCCGCATCCGCGATTCCTACTACGACGCGATCAAGACCGCTTCGACCATGCAGATCGAGACCGTCGACATGGCCCGCCGCGGCCTCCACAACGAGGCCGCCGAGCTGCTGCGGACCCGGCTCGACAACAAGCTCGAGATGGACCTCAACACCGCGCGCCGGCTGTTCACGCTGATCTGCGCCGTGCAGCCCTTTGCCAGCCGCATCGACGAGCGCGAGAGCAACCTGCCCACGGTGCTGTTCGTGTGCTCGATGAATTCGGTGCGCTCGCCTATCGCCGCCGCCCTCGCCCGCCGCTTCTTCCCCGGCCGGTTGATCGTACGCTCCGCCGGCGTCCGCTCGGGCAAGGCCGACGGCTTCGTGCACGAGGTGATGGAGGAGATCGGCATCGACATGTCGGTGCACACGCCCCACACCATGGACGAGCTTGTCGCCAACCGTTTCGACCTGGTGGTGACGCTTTCGGCCGACGCGCAGGAGGCCGTGGCCGTCCGCGGGCTCGAAACCGAGGCCGTCGAGCACTGGCCCCTGCCGGACCCGGCGGCGGCCGAAGGCAACCGCGAGGCGGTGCTCAGCGCCTATCGCGGGCTCAGGGATACCCTGCAAAAACGTGTGCGCGAACGGCTCGAGCCCCTCGTGGCGGGTGGTTCACAAACCGGGCGAGTTCCAGTATAGCTCGCCCCAAATTCCGGCCCGCGGGCCTCCCCGCCGGCCTCTGGAGAGACAATGGCTAAAGAAGAAGTACTCGAGTTTCCGGGCGTGGTGACCGAACTGCTGCCCAACGCGACCTTTCGGGTTAAGCTCGAGAACGGCCACGAAATCATCGCCCATACGGCCGGGCGTATGCGCAAGAACCGCATCCGCGTCCTCACCGGCGACAAGGTGCTGGCCGAGATGACGCCGTACGATTTGACCAAGGGCCGGATCACCTTCCGGTTCCGCTGAGCCAAGAGATGGCCAGCCGTCCGGAACTCATCCTGGCCTCCGCTTCGCCGCGCCGGCTCGCCCTGCTCAACCAGATCGGCATCGAGCCCGAGCATCTGGTTCCGGCTCATATCGACGAAACGCCCGAAAAGAACGAGCTGCCGCGCAAGCTGGCGCAGCGCCTTGCCGACCAGAAGGCGATCGCCGCCCAGCACAAGGCGCGCAGCGCCGGGATTGCGGGCAATGCGCTGGTGCTGGCCGCCGACACCGTCGTCGCCGTCGGCCGCCGTATCCTGCCCAAGGCCGAGACGATGGAGGAGGCCAGCATGTGCCTCCACCTGCTCTCGGGCCGCAATCACCGGGTCTACACCGCCGTCACCATGCTCTCGGTTTCGGGCGCCATCCGCCGCCGGCTGGTCGAGACACGCCTCCGCTTCAAGCGCCTCTCCGGCCGCGAGATCGAATCCTATCTCGCCAGCGCCGAGTGGCGCGACAAGGCCGGCGGTTACGCCATCCAGGGAATCGCCGGCGCCTTCGTCGTCAAGCTCGTGGGTTCCTATTCCGCCGTTGTCGGCCTGCCGCTCAACGAGACGGTCGGCCTTCTCTCGGGCGAGGGCTACCCCGTCCATTTCAACTGGCTCAACCAGTCGACGCTGACGGCGGTCTGACGATGGCCGCGGACGTCATCCGCCTCAAGCCGACCCGCCCCTGCCCGATCTGCGGCAAGCCCTCGGCCCAGGCATTCCACCCGTTCTGCTCGGCCCGCTGCCAGGATATCGACCTCAACCGCTGGCTCTCGGACGCCTATCGCGCGCCCACCAATGACGAGCCCGAGCGCCCGCCCGAGCCATCCGACGAAGACGACGATTGAGTGCTTGCGCGGTGCAGATCGAGCCCCTATAAACCGCGGGCTTTCGGCACCTGCCTTCCGGGTTGTCGTACGCCCGGGTAGCTCAGTTGGTAGAGCAGCGGATTGAAAATCCGCGTGTCGCTGGTTCGATTCCGGCCCCGGGCACCATTCTCAGCGAAATCCGATGAGCATACGCAACGCACGAGTACCGCGTGCCGCGCGGTCGCCGCGGTGGAGCCTTGAAGCGGGCCATCTCGCCGGGTAGTCAGCCGGCTCCACTTTAGGGCAGTGCCTCGTTGTTCTCCGTCCATGTCGTCGTCGCGGTCGATGCGGTAAATCTGCCGCCGGCCCGTGTCCTCCTTCGCTCCATCAGGGCGCATCTGCCGTGGTGGAGGCCGCTCAGGTTCCATGTCGTTTACAGCGGAGATCCGTCCGGCGATGCGTTGCGGGCGCTCCAGCTGGAGCGGCTGTGGAACACGCGGGTGGTTCCCGTGCCGATCGACAATCCCTTCGAGAATTGGGGGACGCGCGACTACATCAGCGCCGCAACGCTCACTCGGCTGCTGATCCCGGAACTGCTGCCGAGGGTCGACAGGGTTCTCTATCTCGACGCCGACACACTCGCCGTCGTCGACCTGTCCCCGCTCTATCGGATCGACCTCGAGGGCAAGATGGCCGGCGGGGTGCCGGACTTCCCCCTGCTGTTCGAGGTGGACCACGGCCTCCACGGCACGGAGGACTACCTACGCGAGACCGTCGGCCTGTCCTTGCCGGGCGCCTATGTGAATGCGGGCGTCCTCGTCATGGACCTCCGCCGGATGCGGGCCGAGAATCTGGTGGCGCGGGCGCATGCGCTGCTCGACCAGCGCGGTACGTAGTTCAAGTTTCGCGACCAGGACGTCCTCAATGCGCTGCTGCACGACGAGGTCGTTCTGCTCGACCCGCGCTGGAACAGCATGATCACGATGAACCACCGGCCCGCGTTCAGGACGCGGGCCCTGCACGACGCGGTCGTGTTGCAGCAGGATGATCCGTTCATCGTGCACTATGCCGGTCCCAGCAAGCCCTGGCACGCCGACTACGGCGGTCCGCACCACGAGCTCTGGGCACTGGCGGAGGGCCGCGACGGCCTTACGGGACGACGGTCAGGAACATTCCGGCAAGAACGACGATCATGGCGGAGGCGATGACGGCGGCGACAAGCAGCTGCTTGGCGTGGCTCGCCTGCTGGGCGATTTCGAAGCGCACCAAGGCGGCGGGCTTCATGTCGACGCTGTCGAGATCGATGTGGGCCATCGGAACGCACTCCACTCAATGCTCGTACTGTGCCTGCAGGCGGCAGCGGAGGCGAGCATCGGCTGGATTTGCCGTTAATTATGTTCAAATGCGACGTTCCCGCCATTTTGCCGCCAAGCCGCTGCGGCTAAGGTCCCGGCGTCTCGTTGCCGGAACGCCAATGCCGCTTCTCTTTCGCTCTCTCCTCCTCGCGGGGATGGGTCTTCTGCTCAGCGCCTGCGCCTCAGTCGGCCCCAGTATCGTGCCGCGCAGCTCGACGCCGCCGCCGCAGCTCACTCAGGCATCGATCCTGTCGGCGATCAATGAGGCGCGGCGCGCCAATGGCGGCCACAAGCCGATGAGCTACAACGTCAAGCTCGAGGCGGCATGCAAGACGCAGGTGGCGCTGATGGTCGAGAAGGACCAGCTCGCGCACGATCTCGGCATGAAGCCGCGGGCACGCACCGACCAGGCGGGGTATATCGGCGCCATCGGCGAGAACCTTGCCGGCGGCCAGCAGACGCTCGAAGGCGCCATCGAGGGCTGGCTCAACTCATCGGGCCACCGCGCAACGCTGCTGAGCGACAAGTTCGTCGAATTCGGGCTCGCCGTGGCGCGCGTGCCGGCGGACCGAAAGAGCCGTTACGGCATCTACTGGTGCTTCCTCGCCGGTGGCCCGTTCGAAGCCTGGCAGACGGTCGTCGTCATTTAGTCAGTGTGCGCCGCACCGCCTCGTTCCAGCCCTTGAGCTTGCGCTTGCGCAGTGCGGGGTCCATCGACGGGTTGAACTGGCGGTCGAGGGCCCAGCGCTTGCTGAAGCCCTTCATGTCCGGCCAGACGCCGGCCTTCCAGCCGGCGAGCCAGGCGGCGCCGAGCGCGGTGGTTTCGAGGATTGTGGGACGGTCGACGGGAACGTCGAGGATGTCGCTCAGGAACTGCATGGTCCAGTCGGAGGCAACCATGCCGCCATCGACGCGCAGCACGGTGTCGCGCGCGCCCTTCCAGTCCTTGCGCATGGCGGCCAGCAGATCCTGCGTCTGGTAGGCCACGGACTCGAGAGCCGCACGGGCGAGATCGGACGCGGCGGTGCTGCGGGTAAGGCCGTAGATGGCGCCCCGCGCCTCGGCGTCCCACCACGGCGCGCCCAGGCCGACGAAGGCGGGAACGAGGTAGACATTGGCTTCGGGGTCGGACGCCTTCGCCAACTGGCCGGTTTCGGAGGCGTCCTTGAACAGCCGCAGCTTGTCGCGCAGCCATTGCACCGAGGCGCCAGCCATGAAGATCGCGCCCTCGAGCGCATAGGTGGTCCTGCCGTCGATGCGGTAGGCGACGGTGGTCAGCAGCCGGTTACGCGAGCGCACCATGTCGGTGCCGGTGTTGAGCAGCGCGAAGCAGCCAGTGCCATAGGTCGATTTCATCATACCCGGCTCGAAGCAGGCCTGGCCGATCGTGGCGGCCTGCTGGTCGCCCGCAGAGCCCAGAATGGGGATCGAGACGCCCAGCACCGATTTCTCGGTACGCCCGAAATCGTCGGCATTGTCCTTGACCGTGGGGAGCATTGCCCGCGGCACCCTGAACAAAGCGAGCAGCTCGTCGTCCCAGTCGCCGGTCTCGATATTGTAGAGCAGCGTTCGACACGCATTGCTGGCGTCGGTGGCGTGCGAGGCGCCATTGGTGAGGCGCCAGATCAGGTAGGAATCGACGGTGCCGAAGGCGAGCTCGCCGCGCTCGGCGCGCTTGCGGGCGCCCGGCACCTTGTCGAGAATCCAGCTGATCTTGGTGGCGGAGAAATAGGGGTCGAGCAGCAGGCCTGTCTTGCGGCTCACGAGCTTTTCGTGGCCGGCAGCCTTCAGCCGGTCGATCACCTTGGAGGTGCGCCGGTCCTGCCAGACGATGGCATTGTGGATGGCCTTGCCCGTGGCCCGATCCCACACGATCGTCGTCTCGCGCTGGTTGGTGATGCCGATGGCGGCGACATCGCCTGCGGTGATACCGGCCTTCTTGAGAGCGGTCTTGGCCGACCACAGCGAGGTGGCCCAGATTTCCTCGGGCACATGCTCGACCCAGCCCGAGGCGGGGAAGTGCTGGGTGAACTCCATCTTGCCCATGCCGACGATCTGCTGGAGATCGTTGAACACGATCGCCCGGCTCGACGTGGTGCCCTGATCGATCGCCAGGATGTAACCGCTCACTTCTTTCCCCTCGCCTTGCGTGCCTCGAACCATGCCTCAAGCCGCGCCTTGTCGCCCATGCCGATCCTGAGGCCCAGCTTGGTGCGGCGCCACAGGATATCGTCGGAGGTCCGCGCCCATTCATTGTCGATCAGATACTCGACCTCGCGCTGGGTGAGGTCGGCACCGAAGCCCTCACCCAAATCCTGCATGCGCTTGGCGTCGCCCAGAACGGTGACGGCGCGCGTCCCGTACTGGCGGGCCAGCCGCCGCAGGAACTTGTCGGCGAGATTGGGATAGAGCTCGTTGAGCCGCTCGACCTGCACGTCGAATTCGAGCGGACCGAACTCACCACCCGGCAGCTTGCTGTCCTTGGTCCAGGGCTTGCCGCGCTTGCCCAGGATCGTCTCGATGTGCTCGAGCGCCTCCTCGGAGAGGCGGCGATGCGTGGTGAGCTTGCCGCCGAAGACATTGACCAGCGCGCCGCTCGCGGCGTCGCCCTCGGTGGTGAGGACGTAGTCGCGGGTCGCTTCCTGCGCCTTCGACTTGTGGTCGTTGAACAGGGGACGCACGCCCGCATAGGTCCAGACGATATCGGCGGCGGTCACCGGCCGCTCGAAATACTCGGTCGCGGCAGCGAGCAGGTACTGCGTCTCCTCCTCGGAGATCGCCACGCCGCGCGGGTCGCCGGAGAATTCCTGGTCGGTGGTGCCGATCAGTGTGAAGTCGCGCTCATAGGGGATGGCGAAGATGATCCGGCCATCCTTGTTCTGGAAGAAATAGGCGCGGTCGTGGTCGAACAGCCGGCGCACCACGATATGGCTGCCCTTGACCAGCCGGACATGGTTGACCTCGTTCTGCCCGACGGCCTCGCGCAGCACGCTGTCGACCCAGGGGCCGGCAGCGTTGACGAGGAGCCGTGCCTTGACAGTGCCCCTGAGGCCGCTGTCGACGTCCTGCAGGCGGATCGTCCACATGCCGTTGCCGCGGCTCGCACCAATGACCTTGGTGCGGGTCTGGATCACGGCGCCCTTCTCGGCGGCATCGCGCGCCGTGAGCGCCACGAGCCTCGCATCGTCCACCCAGCAGTCGGAATATTCGAACGCGGTGGAATAGCCGTCCTTGAGCGGGCGGCCGAGCGGATCGGTCCTGAGGTCGAGCGTACGCGTCGGCGGCAGCAGTTTGCGTGCGCCCAGATGGTCGTAGACGAACAGGCCGAGCCTGAGGAACCAGGCGGGCCGCAGCCCCTTGTGGTGCGGCAGCACAAAGCGTAGCGGCCAGATGATGTGGGGCGCCATGGCCCAGAGAATCTCGCGCTCGGCCAGCGCCTCGTGGACCAGCCGGAACTCGTAATATTCGAGGTAGCGCAGGCCGCCATGCACCAGCTTGGTGGCCGCCGAGGAGGTGCCCGAGGCGAGATCGCCCATTTCGGCAAGGAACACCGAGAAGCCGCGTCCCGCCGCGTCGCGGGCGATGCCGCATCCATTGACGCCACCGCCGATCACGAAGACGTCGGTGATGTTGTCGCGCTTGGCCATGTCGAAAGTCGTTCCCCGCCCTGTCGTTAACGCCCACGCTGCCCACATGCAACCGGCCGGCCGAGCAAATCTGCCCAGCCGAGCTTGACCGGACGATGAACGGGGTCCACCAAGGGCCGCCCTCCCGCCTCCGGCTGCCCATGCTGCAAGTTTTCAACGTCGTCGTCCCGGTGTTTGCGATCATCGCACTGGGCTATGCCGCGGTACGGCTGCGCCTCTATCCCGCCGAAGGCGTCAAAGGGCTGGTGGCCTTCGTCAACAATTTCGCCACGCCCTGCCTGCTGTTCGAGGCGATGCTGACCTCGGACTTCGGCTCGACCTTCAATCCGGCGATCATCGTGCCGTTCTATGTCGGCTCCCTGACCTCGTTGACGGTGGGGGCATTTCTCGCGGTGAAGTGGTTCCGGGAGCGCCCCGGCGAAGGGGTGTCGTCGGGCTTTTCGGCGATGTTCACTAACACCGTGCTGATCGGCATCCCCATCGTGTCGCGTGCCTATGGGGAAGCGGCACTGCCGACGGTGTTCTCGATCATCGCGTTCCACGCGCCGATGCTGATCACCATCGGCATGATCGTGATGGAGCTGGCGCGCCGCGACGGGGCGCCGCTGCACAGGTCACTGGCCGTGGCGGCCGTGCGGATCGTCCAGAACCCACTGCTCTGGGCCGTGGCCCTGGGGCTGCTCGCCAACCGCTTCGGCGTGGTCTTCCCCGAGCCCGGAACGGCGTTCCTCGACATGATGTCGGCGGCGGTGCTGCCAGCGGCGCTGTTCGGGCTCGGCGGCGCGCTCAACGAGTACCGCGTCTCGGAGAGCTGGCTGCAGGCGAGCGTGATGAGCGTGTTCAAGCTCATCATCCATCCCATCATCGCCTACGTCCTGATGGTTTGGGTGCTGCACGTGCCGCTCGAAATCGCCCGCTACGGCATCCTGCTCGCCGCCATGCCCACCGGCATCAATGCCTATGTGTTCGCCACCTATTATGACCGCGCGGTCAATGTGGCGACGAACACCGTGCTGATCAGCACGGTGGCCTCGGTGCTGACGGTGACGGCGTGGCTCTATTTCCTCGGCGCGTGAGCTGCCGCGGCGTCAGCCGCTGACGCGCTCGATATCGGCGCCGCAGCGGCTCAGCTTCTCTTCCAGCCGCTCGAAGCCGCGGTCGAGGTGGTAGATGCGGTTGACGGTGGTTTCGCCCTTGGCGGCGAGGCCAGCGATGACCAGCGAGACCGAAGCCCGAAGATCCGTCGCCATCACCTGCGCGCCCTTGAGCTGGCTGACGCCGGTAACGGTCGCGACCTGGCCGTCGACGCGGATGTCGGCGCCGAAGCGAGCGAGCTCGGCCACATGCATGTAGCGGTTCTCAAAGATCGTCTCGCGGATGGTCGAGGTGCCCTGCGACATGGTCATCAGCGCCATGAACTGCGCCTGGAGGTCGGTGGGAAAGCCCGGGAAGGGCTGCGTCTCGACGTCGGTGGGCAGAATGCCATTGCCGTTGCGCCGCACGCGCAGGCCATTGGCCTCGGGCGTCAGGTGCACGCCGCTGCGGCCCAGCACGTCGAGCGCCGCCTGGAGGTGCTCGGGGCGCGCATTGCGCAGCAGCACGTCGCCGCCGGTCATGGCCGCGGCCATGGCGAAGGTGCCGGTCTCGATGCGGTCGGGGATGACCTCGACGGTGGCGCCGTGGAGCTCGCTCACGCCCTCGATGGTGAGGGTGCGTGTCCCGATGCCGGAGATCCTGGCCCCCATCGCGACGAGGCACTCCGCGACATTGGTGATCTCGGGCTCCTGGGCCGCGTTCTCGATCACCGTGGTGCCGTGCGCCAGCGTCGCCGCCATCATGATGGTGTGAGTGGCGCCGACCGAGACCTTGGGGAAGCTGACGGTCGCGCCGACGAGACCGCCGGCCGGCGCCCGCGCGACGACATAGCCCTCATCGATCTCGATCTCGGCGCCAAGCGCCTTGAGGCCGAACAGAAAAAGATCGACGGGACGGGTGCCGATGGCGCAGCCGCCGGGCAGCGAGACGCGCGCCTCGTGGGCGCGGGCGAGAAGCGGCCCGATCACCCAGAAGCTGGCCCGCATGGTCGAAACCAGCTCATAGGGCGCCGTGGTGTCGGCGATGTCGGCGGCATGGAAGGTCATGCGCTGGCCGTCCATGCGGTCGGACCCGGGCCTGCGGCCATGGACGGCGATGTCGACGCCGTGATTTTCGAGGATGCGCTCGAGCTGCTTGACGTCGGCGAGGCGCGGCACGTTTTCGAGCACCAGCGGATCCTTGGTCAGGAGCGAGGCGATCATCAGCGGCAGGGCAGCGTTCTTGGCCCCCGAGATGGGGATTTCGCCGCGCAATTGATTGCCACCGACGATACGGATCCGATCCATGTGCAGTCCTCGATTGTTGCAGCCCCTAGGCCGGCTGATTTCCCGCTAACCCGAGTCAGCGGAGCGATTCAAGGCAGGCTCACAGGGGTAACAAGGGGGTGTTAAGAACCCTTGCCATCCCGATCGGTACCGGACGACGTGGTTGCCGCCCCGGCGGTCGCCCCTGCCCTCGCCCGCGCCTGCCCCTTGCGCCGCTTGAGATTCTCACGGAGCTTTGTGGCCAATCTCTGCTCGCGCGCCACTTTTTCGTCGGCCTTGGACATGTTTCCGCCCGGGGTTTTTTCGCCTTGCGTCAGGGAAAGGCCTATGGCATCAACCGCCTCGCCTCAAGGGGGCCCGTTCCCCCTCAAATCCGGGCCCAAAGCTGCAGTAGCTCAGTGGTAGAGCACTCCCTTGGTAAGGGAGAGGTCGAGAGTTCAATCCTCTCTTGCAGCACCACTAACCCATTGATCTAGTTGAGTTTTTCGACGTTGGCCGCGTAGCTCGCACGTTGTTTGTGCCGTAATGCAGCACCCTACAGTTTGCTATTCGCTCGGCTTCACGTAGCCGGGGTCACCCTTCTTGAGCCGCTTCTGTTCGCCCGCCAGCATGTCCGCGAACTTGCTCGCCGCCGCGTTGGACGTGACCGCGATCATCGCAGAGTACCGTGCACCCGAGCCGATGGGCCCGGCCACGTCGAGCGAGGTCAGCACGCCCGACAGCAACGGAGCGACGACCAGGCGATAGAAGCCCTTCGCCGCGTTGCGCTCGGCGGTGTTGGTGTTGCGCGAGTTCTCAGCCCACGGGGCGACCCCGAGGAGGTTCTGGAGGTCCGAGAAGATGGACGAGAAACCCGGCCCGACCATCAGGTTGGCGAGGTCGCGTTCGTACTTGAGGCCGGTCAGCGAGTTCGCAATGAGGTCGCCCGGGCCGTAGATGCCGGTGCGGGACACCGACAACCAGCCCAGCCACTCCAGAAGGTCGCCAGCCTTCCGGTGCTTCTCCCATTGCTCGCCGTTGAACAGGCTCTCACGGAGGAGGCCGACCAGGAGCTGGCCCATGAACAGCATGGCGAAGCCGCCCACGAAGGACATCGCGGCGGGCGCAACCGCGTTGGCCGTCGCCTCCCCCTTCGACAGGCCCACGTCGCGCCCGATCCGGTAGTTGCGGACGGCGCGCGTCAGCGTTGCCGCGTGGACGTTCGAGAAGAACGCATAGAGGTAGGCCGTCAGCGCGTAGAGCACGCGACCAAGAGGCGTGCTGGCGGGCATCGGTTTGTCCGCCCGGCGCGGGTCCTGAATGATCTGACCAGTGAGCCGATGGATGGCGTTCTCGAAGATCGCGCCCGCCTTCGAATTGAGCTGGCCGAGGTCCGGGAGGGTATCGCCCTGCTTGAGCCAGTCCATGAAGCTGTCCATGTCCGCATCCCGGACACCCAGCTCGCGGAACTCCGCCTCGATCATCCTCTTGTGGGCGGGGTCCGTGTTCCCGTGCCTCTGCGCCATGTCGCGCATCCACTGGAACCCGCCAGCCATCACGCTGCGCCGCTGGGCGTTGGTGATCCCGGTGAGGAAGTTGGCCTTGAAGAAGTTGGCCAACAGAATGTTCCCCGAGGTCAGATGGCCGTGATCCATGCCCATGCGGCTCATCAGGATCGTGTCGTAAAGCGGGCTGGTGGTGAGCCCAATGGCGCGAGCGATGGCCTGGCGTTCCTGCACGGACTGCGCCTGCTGGTTCAGCTCACCGAGATAGGCCGTGAACGTCTTGAACATGGCGTCGAGCGAGCCGGTGCGGAGCAGCACGGACACCGGCTCGGTCAGCGACGTGATCGCGGCGCGCGGCAGCAGCCTCAGATACGTGTATGCGTAGATGAAGCCGCCCAGCCGATTGTAGTAGTCCGTCAGCGGCGCGCGGTCGCCCCGCCCCGTCATCGTCTCGACCGCGCCGCGCAGCGCCTTGATGTCGCCAGCGTCGGCTCCCGAGCGCTCGGCCTCGCTGTAGAGCATTTCGAGCACGTTGTCGGTCTTGGTGTTGGCGAAGTCCTTGATGATGGCGAGCCGCTGCGCCTCGGACATGTCGTTCACGCCAAGCCCGACGCCGTATTTTTTCTGCGCCGCCGAGTTGGCGTTCATCCGGTTCTGCACGTCTTTTCGGCTCATCACGTCTTGGATACGAGACGTGCCCGAGGAACTTCCTGCGCGCTGGACATACGCCGCCCGCGCGTGGACCTGCTGGACATAGTTCGCCGCGAGGTTCACCACGTCCGTGTTGTACCATTCGGCCATGATGTCGTCGGCCTCGCTGGGAAGCGTCCGGTTCTTGGTGAAGGTCGAGGCGGGGCCGTGCGAGTCGTAGGTGACGCTATCCCCGATCTGGACACGGGTCCGCCAGTCGATGGCCGAGACTTCCGCGAACGGATCGCGAAGCACCCTGAGAAGGTCCGCCTGAGCGGCCCTCACAGCCGACGCGGCCTGTGCCGCCGCCTGCCGAGCAGTCTGGATCGCGCCCGGAGACGCCTTGTTGCGGATCGCCTGATCGAGCGTGTCGGCGGCCTTGGCCAGTTTCTTGAGTGCGGCGCGCAGCGCGGTTTCTTCCGCGTCGAAGCGAGACACGCCCGTGGTGTCGCCCAGCCGCTGGTTGACCTCGCGGGCCAGCCCGAGCGCTTCGTCTGGACCGAACTTGGGGTCGCGGGTGAGGTTGTCGAAGACGACCCGGTAGAGCTTCTCGGCGTCGCGCTGGAAACCCTTCGGGTCCGTCTGGACCTTGGTCGGGTTCAGCACGCGCGGCAGATAGCCCTTGTCCGTGACGTAGCCCACCGAGATGCCCGCCTTCTCCAGAACCGTGTGCGCGTCCTCCATGACGCGGCGCAGTGCGGCGGCGACCTTCACCAGCTCGGGCCGCACGCCCGGAATGCGCTTGCCGAACAGCAGCTCGCGCGCCGTGTCGTTGTCCGCTTTGCTCAGCGTCAGCTTCTCGAAGCCGTTGCCACGCAGCGCCATCTCGATCTTGTTGATGTCCTTGGCGCTCTCCTGCTGGCGAGCATCTTCGTAGGTCATGCCGTGCCAGCGCCCGTCGCCGCTCGTCGTCGCAAAGCGGTCGAAAACCTCCTGCATCAGCACGGCGCCCCGTCCCTTGTTCCGGGCAATGCGCGGGCGGATCGCGCCGCGCAGCGAGAACGTCACGAAGCGAACGGTATCGAAGAAGGTGGCCGCGATCTTCCGGGGATCGACCTTGGCGTTGATGCCCGCGTTGGTGGCGATGTGGGACACGCCGTCTTTGAGGGTCTGCGGGAGGCCTTTTGCGAGGGCGCTCTGCGCGGCGTTCCGGACAGCCGTCGCTTCGGCCCTCACGGCGTCGAACGTCTTGGGGTTGCCCTTGGCGAGGACGACCTTGTTCCAGTACTGCGGGTCCACGATGTCCACATCATCGGGGCGCGCGGCGCCCGGCCCGGTGCCGAGGATGCTCTGGTTCCGGATATGGTGGATCACGTCGTCAAAGGCCGCGAAGATGGCGTCGCGATTGATGCCCTTCGGGAACGTGAGGTCGAGGCGCCGGTCGGCGTCCGACAGATAGGCGGCCTCGCCCTTGGTGATGAACTCGTTGGTGCCGCCCAGCGCTTCCACCTTCGACGCGACGTAGGCTTCGAAGGCACGCGCCAGCATCTCGTGAACGGACGCCCAATAGGGATTACCCGGGTCATACTGGATCGAGCGAGCACGGAACTCGCTGTCCGGGAGGTTGATGCGCGTCGCGCCTGCCTTGAGGCGTTCGAGTTTCTTCTGCGCGTCGAGCGCCGCGACCGTGGGTTGGCCCTGCTTGGGGCCGGTCTGGTGGACAGCAGCAGCTTCGATTTCGAGCTGGAGCGCCTTCGCCGCGAGCGCCGCGTCATCGAAGAACATCGTGTGCAGGAGATTGATGAAGGCGTTCTCCAGCGACACGTTCGGGTCCAGTCCCTCGTCGCGCGTGATGTGCGACAGCAGGCGCTCCGCATTGCTGCCGATCTGATCGCCAAGGTAGTGGTCGAGCGCGTGCGCCCACTCGTGGGCGAACGAGTTGGACCGGCCCGGGAGTCCGATATCGTGGGTCGCGGGGCGGTAGACACCGAAGTAGCGCTTGCCCGCCTTCTCCAGGTGAAGCCCGAGCGTGCCGTTGAGCGAGACGCCCTGCACCGGCAGCGCCAGCGCGTGCATCATGAAGCGCACGTTCCGGAAAGCGTCCAGCATCTGGTTGGCGGCGTCCTTGAGGTTTGCGCCCGCCGTGTCCACGACCCGGAAGCCGAAGGTGTCCACGAGCACCCGCTTGAGCACGTTGAGCTTTTGCGCCGGAGGAAGCAGAACCCCCTCGTCCGGGTCGAGCCCGGCGGCGCGGTACGCTTCTTCGTAGATCGAGCGGCCCTTCGTCATGGACACGTCCTCGGTCTGGGGCGCCAGCGTGCCGGTGGGGCGACGGTCGTCGCGCAGTTCATCGGGCTCGGCGGCAGCGGGGTTGGCATCGGCCTTCTCGTCTTCGACTTTGGCTGCGCCATAGCGACCATCGACAACAGACTGCCGCAGCTCGCCCGCGTAGCTGTTGCGGACCACAAGGGCGTCGCCAAAGCGGCCCGCCATGTAGCCCTCCATGTACGGGTTGATCGCGCCCGGGCTTCCGGCGGTCTGATCTTCGGGGTCCACGCCGTCCTGCCCGTCCAGCCAGCCGCGCACGCGCTCGAAGGCCACGGGGCTCTCCGGGTGTGCGTAGTGCTTCGTGTCCGAGTTGACGTTCGTGGTGGCGCCGAGGACGGCTTTGTATTCCTTCGACCGGACGACGCGGTTCACATCGTCCTGCGTCACTTCGCGGGGCGCAGCGGCAGGCATCCGCGCAGGCGCGTCCATCGCGGGTGCTGCGGTCGCTTCGCTCCGCTGCACGTTCTCGATGCCCGTGGTCTTGTAGGTACCCTCACTCTCACCCTCGGGCACAAAGGCGACGTGGACCGGCTTGCGCACGCCACGGTTGCCGAGCACGTCGTGCTTCGACTGCCAGACGCCCGCGACGGTGCCGCGCACGCCGTCCTTGGTCGTAATGGTGTCGCCCGGCTGGAGGCCGTCGGGGTTCGCCTTACCCTCGACTTTCGAACCGTGCCACCACGGCTTGAGGGGCGGTGCCGGGTTCTCGGGCGCGGTGTTGCCGTGCATCGCGATCTTCTCTGGCGAGACGTATTCGGTCTTGCCATCGCTGGACATGACGTGCAGCAGGAGCTGGTGCGCGGGCGCGCCCCGGTGCCGGTCCTCAACACCGATAATCGTCCGGCGCCCGTAGCTGCCCTTGAGCGTGATTTCGTCGCCAATTCGATACTGCGCGTCCGTCTCATCTTCCTGGGGCGGCTTGTTTCGCAGGGCTGTCAGCGTATCCTTGGCCTTGCGCTTGCTCGCCGCCGTGCCCGTGAGGCTCGTTTCGACGGTGCGGAGAGCATGCCCGTACCGCGAGAGCGTCGCGGCCTTGTTCGGCGCGGCGCGCTGGCCCTGCGGGGGAGGCGCCTCGGGCTCAGGCTCGGGCACGACAACGGGCTCAGGCTCGGGCACGACAACGGGCTCAGGCTCGGGCACGACAACGGGCTCAGGCTCGGGCACGACGGGCTCAGGTGCGGGTTCGGGTTCGTTCGGGACAACCGAGGACGCGGCAACGGGCTCTGGTTCGACCGGCTCAGTGGAGGCGACCGGTGCAACAGGCTCCGACGCGCTCGGCACGACCGGGGGCGTGTCCACGGACGCAGCCTCGGGCGGTTCGATAACAGGCTCGGGCTCCGGCGCCACCGCCGGGTAGGCCGGAGTAGGCGCCATCTCGATCTGGAAATCGTTGGGCAGCGCGAAGTCGTCCGGGTTGGCGATCTGGACATTGGTGTCGTCCGTCCCCGTCGTCGGATACGTGGTCGCCGCCTGCATCGGCTCGGTCATGAAGTCGTCCGGGAGCGCGGGCTGGGCGCGCGGAACAACACCGGTCATGACGTTGCCCGCTGCCTCGAACGCAGCGCCCGGTGCTTCGAGCAAGCCTTCGGCGGCGATGGCCGCCGGGTCAGTGATTTCGCCGCGCTGCGCGATCTGGCCGGTGGCCTCGCCGGTCATGCCCAGAGTGGCGCCGGTGGCGGCTTCGGCGCCCGCGCCGAGGACTTTGCTGCCGGTCGTGCGCGCGACGGGCCCGAAGACCCGGCCCGCCAACCCCATCGACGCAGCATCGAACAGGCCCACCGGGACGGCGTGCTTGATGGCGAGCTGTCGAACGCTGGTCCAGACTTCGGGATCGCTGAGCGCGGCCTGCACGCTCGCCGCGTCACCGGGGTCCCCGCCCCGGGCGCGAAGCTCGTCCAGCACCGTCAGCGCGAAGTCGGTCGAGAACGACCCCAGATACGCGCCGCCGAGCGCGCCGGGGAGGCCCCCCGCCGCGCCACCGGCGACGCCGCCGACGATGGGGGCGCCCATAGCCGGGATCGAACCGCCGAGAGCGCTGGGCCACAGTCGTGTGTCCGTGAGAAAGTTGAACGCGGCGTCCCAGCCTTCGAGGCCCTGCGCGCGCTGCTGGGCTTCAAGCTCGGGCGCCGAGAGCGGGAACTGCCGCTGCCGCCAGTCGTGGTATGCGATGTTCTTGGCCGTCTGGCCCACGTCCTCCAGCCCGGTTGTGGCCTTGATTAGGTCCACGCCCTGCATGAGGCTTTCCCAGCCGCGCCCGATCCCATTCATCAGGCGGCGGGCGCCACGGAACATTGGGTCTTCGTTGGGGTCTTCGCCGCCCTGCGGGATCACAATGTCCGGGGCGAAGTCATTGGCCAGAGCGAGGGGTGCTGGAGGCGTCGCGAGCGGCTTGGAGAGTTCCGGGAGGAAGTCGTTCGCGAAGGGCGGCATGGGGTGTCCAAGCTATGTGGTAGTTCACCCCGTTGTTGCTCGCCGTTGCCTGCTTCGGCAACAGCGAACAACGGGGTTAGTAGCCGGTGTTCCAGCGCGAGCTGTCCTGCACCGACTTGGGCATGAAGGCGATGTCCACGCCGTTGATTTCCTTCCCGGAGCCGACCGTGCGGTTCTCGGGATGCGGCGTGTATGTGATTGGGCGCTTTGCGCGATAGGCCGTCTGGTGATCCTTCGCGGGGAGCACCGGCGTGGTCTTCGCCTTCGGCTGGGGCTGGCGCTGCGTCGTCGGCTGCTGGCTCGGCAGCACAGTGGTGACGGTCTTCTGCGTCGTGATGTATTCGGGCGGCGGAGCGGCGCCCGCCGCGCCCATGCCGACACCGGCAGCAGCGCCAGCGAGTGCGCCGCGCGAGGCGGCCTGCTGGCGCATGATCGCCTGCTCGTTGCGCGTCGTCTCCGCCGAGATGTCCTGCATCGCGGCAGCGGGGACCGGCGCGACGTTGCGCGACTTCATCCACTCGTCATAGGCCGGGTTGCGGACCTTGACGGTGACGACTTCGGTGTTCGTCTGCGGCATGTTCGGGAGCACGGGCGTGTGCCCGGGCGGCAGGCTCTCCGCCCCCGCAATGCCCGCCGAGCCGTTGATGACGGTCCCGTCCGGGCGCTGCGTCACGGTGTTCACCTTGCGCGGCTGGACACCGTTGGCCGGGTCCGTGAGGGGCAGCATCGGGGTCTTGTTGGTGCCGACCGAAGTCCACTGCGGACCACTCGGCCCGGGCGTCACCGGGCGCCCCGCCGTGCCCTCTTGGATGGCGCGGTAGCCCGACAGGCGGGCGTTGTCGGCCTCTTGGCCGATCTGCTGCACAGTCTTGTTCCAAGCGGGCACGCTGGTCTTCGCCGGGGTCGAAGGCAGCACGGGCGTGCGCGTCTCGTCAACCGTGTCCGCTACAAAGCCGGCGCGGTTCGGCAGCACGGGCGTTGCGCGGGCCGCCGGGGCGCCGACCTTGGCGCCGACGACAGCCGCGCCGGGCGACGTGAGCGCGAGCGGACGCGCCAGCGGCGTCGGCGCAGTCGGGGTCACGTCGAGCGAGGTCGCGACAGCAGTCTCGTCGCCCGGAAGCGAGCCCGGGACAACCGGATGTCCAGCGACCAGCGCGGCCTCCTCCTTGCGGCGGCGCGAATTGATGCCGCCGTTGTCCACGCTGCGTGCCTCGATCGCGTTCGCGACCTTGGTCATGTCGCCCGACTTGATTGCCTTGCGGAGCGAAGGGAGCTTCGCGAGCGACCCGTAGTTGTAGGCGAGCGAAGTCACCGCCGCCTGCGCCTGCGGCGTGAGGTTGTTCCAAGCATCCTGCCCGACATAGGCAATGATGCCTTCCTGTTGGAACTCGGGGATGCGCCGCGCAAGGTCACGCTCGGCGGCGGCGCGGTTGGTCTTCGAGGTCTTCTTCACCTTGACGACAGTGCCGTCCTCAAGGGTCGTGGTGTCCGAGCCGTAGCCGATGCGCCAAGCATTCCGGTCCCAATACGCCTTGGAGCGGTAGCCTTCATGCTGGCGGATGATGTCGGTCGTCAGGTCGGTGTTGGTAGCCATTCCGAGCCCCAAGATTAGAACGATGGTTTGGAGCAGGCCCAAGTCACTGGACCTGCACCCACTGGCCGCCCTGCCACATGATGCGCTGGCCGGTCGTGGGGGACACGAACGTCTGGCCTTCTTCGAGGACCATTTGCTGGCCGTTCGGAGCGGTCCACACGAACGATCCGTCCGGCGCCTGCGTCACGTTGCGAAGCCCCGCCGGGAGCTGCTCGGGCGGGATCGCGCCCGGGACAGCGGCGGGAGCGGCCTGCGCGGGCGCGGCGACGGGCGCCGGGGGCGCAGGAGCTGCGGGCGCTGCCGGCGCGGCGGGTTGCATCATCTGCGGCAGAACCGGGGTGTTGGTCGCGGCGGCCACGTCCGGCGGGATGACAACCTGCGGCAGCACGGACGTGTTCGCGCCCGGGCGCATGGCGCCGGTGACGGTCGTCTGGCCGGGGCTGTTCATCATGCCGCCGATCGCGGACGCCGGGGCGCCAAGGAGCGGGCCGAGCACTGCGCCAGCCTGCTGGAACGGGACACCGGCGTTGCTCGCGCCTTCGGTCGTCTGCGCCATCTCGAAGTCGGCCAGCGCCTGCTGGACAGCCATCGGCGCGTTGCGGCTCTGCTGGAAAAGTTGGACAGCATGCGCGATCAGCGCGTCACGGAGTTGCGGGTCCACGGCGGTCCCGCCGAACTGGTTGGCGAGGGCTTCGTCAATGGCACCCGAGAACGCCTCGACATCATCGAACTCGACGGTTGGCGGCACACGCCCCGAGCCCGAGCCCGGGTTCGCGATTTCGAGGATTTTGCGGTAGGTGTCGCCCTGCTCCTGGAGCGCGGCCTTCTCCATGTCACCGGCGAGCGTCTGCGCCAGCCCCGTGGGGGTGTTCGCGTAGTCGGACACCACGCCCGTGCCGAGCGCCGCCTTGGACAGGTCCGCGTCGTTGAACACCTGCGGGTTGGTGAAGGTCGAGCTGCCAAGAGCAAAGCCCGGCCCGTACTGGAGCCCGTCCGGAACCTGCGACAGCACGGACATGAGCGAGGCACGCCCCTCCGCCGTCGTGGCCAGCGTGGGGTCGCCCAGAATGTCGGCCAGCGACTTCATTGCGGTTTCCTGCCGCTGGAGGGTCGCGAGCTTCGATTGATTGATGGCCGTGTCCGACAGCACGTTGTCGCGCTGGGTCTTGGCGAGGTCCGCCCGGATCAGGCTCTCGGCGTCGCCACCGCCAAGAGCGGACGCGAGGCCCGAAAAGAGCTTGCCGAGGCCGGGGTTCTGGATGGTCATGTTTGCCACGGTCGAGGGCTCCTCAGTAACTCGGGATGCCGGACAGCACGCCGCCCGCGCCCGAGAGAATGTCCGCGATGGTTCCGTCCGGCCTCTGGACCGTGGCCGCCGGGATCGACTGCTCCGACTGCGACACGCCGAGCGAACCGCGACGGAAGCCGCCGATGGTCGCGAGAGTGTCGGCGTTGTTGCCGAGCGCGATGGTGCGGTCGAGCGAGGCGCCGTCGTAGCTGGTCAGTTTGGCCAGCGAGTCCACGCGGCTGCGAGCCTCGGCGGCAGCGGCAGCGGCGCGGCGCGCGATTTCCTGTTTCACTTCGTTGGAGGCGTCGCCCTGGCCGGACAGCGTGAAGCCGCCTTCGATGCTGCCGGGGCGCGCCGCGAGAGTATCCATGAACGAACCGATGGCGCGCTCACGGGACTGGTCGAAATTCTCCGTGCCCAGCGCGCTGCGCGTCGCGTCGATGGCGCCGAACGACTGGTTCTCCCACTCGCCCTGCCGCTTGATTTCCTTCTTGCGGGCTTTCAGCGACCGCTTGAACGCCTTGCGCTCAGCGGCCTGCACGGCGTCCGTGTAGGCGGCGTTCTCGTTGCCGCGAACGACACCGCCTGCGATGCTCAGGCCTGCGCCGACGGCGGGGATGATCATTGCCGGGTTGCACATTAGACTACCGTCCTAGCAGCGCCGCCGCTGTTGCCGAAATACGCGTCATAGAGCTGCCTGTTTCGCGTGGCCGCCGAGTAGTTGCCGATGGCGTCGCCCACGCCGCCGAAGATGTCGCCCAGCGGAGAGTAGTCGGGGCGGTCCTCGTAGATCATCTTGGTGCGGGCAAGCGCGTCGTTGGTAGCGGAGGCCACGTCGCCCGTCGCGTTGAGCTGGGACTTGATGGCCGACTTCTGGTTCTCGATGTTCGAGCGCAGCGCGCTGGCGTCGCCTTCTGCCCGGGACACGAGCGAGCCGGTTTCGAGAGAGTACTTCTTACCGAGCTTCGCGGCCTCGTCCGCCGCGATGGTGGAATTGAGCGTGCCGTTGCGCGCGAGCGCGAACGTCACCTGATCCCGCGCGTCCTTGAACTGATCGTTGAGCTGGGGCTGGTAAAAGTCGAGGAAGGCCGTCTTCCGGTTCTTGTAGAAGTCGTCGCCAAAGCCCGCGAACGTGGCGTCGATATCGGCCATGCCCGCCTTGATACGGCCCTGCCGCTCCTCCTCGCGAAGTCGCGCAGCTTCGGCTTCCTCAAGCAGCAGTTGCTCGATGGTCTTGGTCTTGCCATCGTCGCCTTTGCCCTTGCCTTTGCCCCCGTTGCCGGTTCCGCCGTTGCCCTTGGGCTTCTGGCCGCTATTCGTTCCGGGTCCGCACACGGTTCAATTCCAAAGTTGGAACTGCCGTTGCGGGAGCAGCGAGGAGGTCTTGTCGCAACCAGGAGTAGGTGACGAAGGTCTGCCCATCTTTGCCGTGGTTCGCAAGCGGCATTCCGGGGGTCGCGCCCAGCGCGGTGAGCCAGCGCCGTGCGTCGGTGTGCGACTCCAGCGCCGTGGCGTCAACGCGGATCGCGCCCGCGTTGTGTAGCCCCGGGATCATGAAGTCGCGGACATGCCGGGTGACCGTCTTCACGACACGCGGCCACTCATCCGTGCCGAAGGCCCACGCATTCCAGACGCGGGGCCAACGCGGCGCTGCGCCGATCATGGCCACGGGCCGGGAGCCAATGTAGACGCCCCAGCGGAATGTGCCAGACGCACGCACCGCCTCGACCAATTCAACCACATCATCGGTCCATTGCGTGGCGAAGATTTCCTCGCGGTCGCGGTCGCGCATGCGAAGCGCGACCCAATGCACGTCTTCGAGCGGCGGTGCCGGGAGAAGCCGGGTCTTCATCAATTCTTGTTGTCCTTCGCGCCATCCTCGTAGTGGACGACGACGCGGGCGACCCGCTGGACACCGGTCGTCTGCGAGACGAGCTTCACGGCAAGGTGCGTGGACCGGATGCCGATTGGCAGGAGGTCCAGCCCGTAGGTCGTACCCGCCACTGTGGACACCAGCGTCCACGTGTTGGGCGCCTGCGAAGGGTTCGGATTGATGTAGACGGCCCAAGTACCCTCGCACGCCACGTCCAGCGCCTGCCAGAGCTTGGTCGTTGCAGGTTTGCTGGCGTCCACCGGCGGCAGCTCAAGCTCCACCGGCGCGCTGTCATAGAGCGCCGCAGACGAGCCCACGGGCACGTTGGGGTCGAAGGGCGAGCCGCTGGCGGGCACCGAGCCGTAAACGAACAGCTCCTCGCCCGCGCGGAACACGAGGCGCGAGTTCGCCAGCGTCGAGTAGTCCACCGAGATGGGCGGCTCGAAGATGGACCACGCCGTTACCTTGGAGTTGGGGTAGTAGGCGAGCACGAACACTTCGTCGCCCCAGATGAGCCACCAGTGCCCCGAGAGAGGGTCCACCAGGGCTGTCAGTTTTTCGGCGGCGGTCGGCGTCAGAACCGCACGCTTCTCTGCGACCTTCGGGTCCATCGGAGAGCCAATGTCGTTGAGCACGGCGGCAGAGGAGCTGTCGCGAGCACGCAGAGAGCGGATGCCGGTGTCGGACAGGAACAGCACGTCGCCGTTTCCATACTTGGCGACGGCGTTCGCCGCCACGAGCCCGATGTTGCCCAGCGTCTGGATCAGCGAGTTCTTGGCCGGGTCCGGGTCCATCATCCAGAGCTGGATGGCATTGCGGGCGAACAGCGCCAGGTACGAGTAGTACTGCTCGATGCCGACAAGTTCGGTCGAGCCCGTGTCCTGCTCGGACACGTCAATGATGCCCGAGCCAATGCCCGCGAAGTCGGCGCTGTCGCCCACAGCCGAGAACCGGAGGTTCCGGCCATCGACCACATACTGCTTGGTGGAGTGCGTGCGCGCGTTGGTGCCCGCCACCGAGCCGCTGGTGACTTGGTTCGCCGTAGCGCCGTTGACGTAGAAGTGCCGGACGCTGGTGTCCGAGAAGCGCGCGATGACATAGAGCCCGCCCTTGAAGGGCGACACGTCGAGCACGCGGTCAATGGTGAGGCCACCCACCGAGGGGATGAGCTGGTAGTAGTCCGTATAGGGCGCCAGCGTTCCTACGCTGCCCGCCGCCAGCGTACCGAACACAGCCAGTCGATTGTTGCGGAATGCGAGGCCCTTTGTCTGGCCCGCTGGCAGCGATCCAACGGACGTGAAGGCCTTCCGCTTCTCGACCTCCCCGCCGACGTTGACGAAGGCGTTTCGCAGCTTGCGGAGCGACCCGGGCGGCGACGTGATGTCCGACTTGCGGAGGTCCACGCCCTGCGAGAAATTCTCGATGATGACGTAGGCCAATCACGACCTCCGGGGCATGTAGTCGAGCCCGGGCCGGAGCACGCGCCTGGCACCGCCGCCCGCGAGGTTGGCTGGGCGCGCGTTCTTGCCGCGCTGCCTGATCTTGAGGAGACGGAGCCGATCCTGCCCCTTCTGGAGCTTGAGCCCCGCGTCGTCGCCCTTCTGCCGCGCGAGAAGTTCGGCGGCGGCAAACAGCACGATAACGGGGCCGTCGAGCGTCGAGGTCTTGTCGTCCGCGTCGAGCGGGAAGATGGAGCGCTTTCCCTCGAACTTGATCGACGTGTTGGTGTCCGGGATCGGCCAGACCTCGAACATGTTGTTCGACGTGTCGCCGGTGTCCTGCATGTAGTTCTGCCACGAGCGGATCGGGAACGTCCGTTCGTCCGCGTCGCTGTCGTAGACATTGAAGTCTTCGGTGGTGATGCCATAGCCGAGAGGGCGCCACTTGTCGGAGGCGTCCTTCGTGTAGGCCCGCTCGATGCCGTCAAAGGTGAACGTGTCCGGGTACGCCTTGAAGCGCGTACCTGCGGACACGGACACGATTGTGGAGGTCTGGAGATGCGGCCAATCATAGGCCAGATACAGCTCCTCCTGCACGCGACGCAGCAGCGCCTTGTGCGGCTCGACCGCCGTTACTCCATGCGCAACGTTCTGCGAAATACCGGCCTCGGCGCGGAGGTCGGACAGCATCTCTTGCAGGGTCTGGAAGCGCATGAAGTGATCCTAGAACGGGCTTTAGGTCGTCAGGTCGGGGAGCTGACCGCCCTTCGGCTTGGCCGGTGGCTCCTTGCCGCCGCCGCCGCCGTCACGGACGGTCTTGCGGGCGGCGCGAGCGGCCTTGGCGCCCGCCTCGACTTCCTCGTCGGTCGGAACGCTGGCGTCCTCCGTCGGGAGAGCCGCCATAGCGCCGGGGAACAGGCCCGCGACGATGGCCTCTCCATACTTGAGGGCGAGGCGTTCGCGTTCGGCCTCGGGCGGCACTTCGCGATGGCCGACCACAACGGGGTCGGTCACGTTGTCCACGCCGCCGTGGATCGTGCGCAGGATGATGAACTCGGGAAGGGTGACAGGATCGAACTTGTCACGGACAACGGTGTTGTCCTTGTCCCCGCCGATGACGATGTTGCAGCCGAGAAGCTGGAAGCGTGCCAAGGTTATCTCCGGTGGCTGTGAGCGTAAGGGAAGAAGGGGCCGCCGCGAGGCGACCCCTGTGTTCGGTTAGGTGATGTCGATGACGAGGGCCGAGTTGAACTGGTGGCCCACCACCTGCCCGGTCGAAGTGATCGAGCGGTTGAGCACGAACTGATCGCTCGGGCGCGCCGGGTTGTGGGTCTTGCGCCACTCACCGACCATCTTCATCAGATAGACGTGGCGGGTGTCGAACCAGTAGCCGCGCTTGGCGAGGCCGAGGTCATCGAGCGTCGGGTCGTACTCGACGGTCGTACCGTCCATGAGCATCGGCCCGATGGCGCCGTCCTTCGACCCCTTGAAGCCGGTCTGCGAGTAGGAACCGTTCGCACGGATTTCCTTCTCCAGCGCCCCGATGAAGTCGGAGCCCGCCAGGAACTTGTTCGGCTGGCCGCCGAACTTGCGGAGCTGACGCTGCTCCTCCTGGAGTACCTGCCAGAGGGCGCCGCCGTTGGCGACGTTCGAAGTCACGGCATCGCCGCCGTGTCCGGCGAGCGTACCGTCGCCGGTGACCGCCGCAGCGTAGGCCGCAGTGCGGGCGCGGTTGCGCCAGAACTTGTTGGCCGCCGTGGCACGATTGACGCCGCCGACGATGCCCGCCGTGGGGTTGGCCACGAGCAGAGCGCGCAGGCCAGCGATGGCCTTCGGGTCGGCGGTGCCGTCACCCCAGAGCAGTTCATTGAGCGAGCGCGCGTAACGCTCGCCAAAGTCGAACAGCTTGTTGTCCCACAGGTTCACGAGTGCCGTGGCGTCGCGGCCCGCGTGGTTCGAGGTATCGCCGGACTCGCTGACGACGGAGATGCCGTCGTGCTTGAGTTCAGTGTGCGTGACCTCGATGCCGATGTGCATTTCGCGCCACTGGTACTCAGCACGCTTGATGTTGGCCGGGTTGTAGAACACGACCTGATCGTTGTGCGTGTAGCCCTTGAGGCTGTCGTTGGTGCCACCGGCACCGAACGCCGACTGGATGGCGACGGAAATCTTGCCCTTGCCGCCCGGGAAGGTCTTCGAGGAGCCTTCCATCAGCTTGACGAGCGGGCGGCTCTGGAGCGACTGCTGGAACACGTCGCCCTTGTTGAGATAGAAGTCCAGCGCCGCGTTGGCGATGTTGTCCAGTTCGTTCTGGGTGAACATTGGTAGAATGCCCTTTTAGGTCGCGGCCTTCGCGGACAGGGCGCCCTTGATCGCTTCCTCAAGCGTCTTGGGTGCCGGGGCGAGGCCAGCTCGGTTTCCGTTCGAGCCGGAGCGGGGGGCTGGACGGCTGGGCTGGGCAGCAGGACGGGCTTTCGAGAACCACGAGTTCACCTTGTCGTAGGTCGCTTGAGCGAACTGGACGGCTTCCTCTGCGGTCTTCGGAGCACCCTTCTCTGCGACCAGTGCCAGCGCGGCGTCGCGCATCGCATCGGCCTTGAGGCCGAAGTCGGGGTCGGACTGACGGACCCGGGCTTCCCATGCGCCGACAGCCGTATTGACTGCCGTCTGGTGGGCGATCCGGGACTGCTGGCTCTGCTGGGTCGTCGCGGTCGTACGAACCTCGTCGCGCTCCCGCTCGGCCATGATCGCGCGGGTGCGCAGTCTGGCTTGCTCGCGGGCGTGCTCCTCGGTCAGAGCGCCGTTCTCAACCTGCTCGCGGAGTTCCTTCGGGAGCGACCGTCCGGTCAGTTCCAGAAGCTGCTCAGCGATGGGGAGCACGATGTCCAGCGCGGCTTCGAAGCCCGCCGGATCGGTCCCTTTCAGCAGCTTGCCAACCTTGAACAGCTCCGCGACTTCGCCGTCTTCGAGCCTGCTGTCGGACATGAAGCTCCGGATATTCCGGTAGTGCTCCGCGTCTTCGCGCAGATCGTCGGCTTCGCGGCGGAACGTGTTCCGCTGGCTCAGCAGTTGCTTGACCCGCTTCTGCGACTTCGGGCTGTAGGTTTTCAGCTCGTCTTCGCTGGGGTCTTCGTCAGCCTCGCCATCTTCTTCGGCGGGTTGCGTGGACTTGTCGGCGTTGGCTTCGGCGGCAGGGTCGGGCACCTTGTCGGCGGGCGGAGCGACGTTCTTGTCCGCGCCTTTCTCGCCAGTGTCGTCTTCCGAGGCCGCTTCGGGCTGGAGGGCGTCTGCGATGGCTTCCGCCATCGTTTTCGGACCCTCGTCCTTCGCTGCGTTGTCCTGCTCGCTGGACGGCTGCTGAGCATTTTCTTCGGGCGGAACCGAAGCGTCCGGGATGGCCGGCTCTGCAATGGGCGTGGTCGCAGGGGTTAGGCCGAGGTCTTTGTCGAGTTCGCCCGTCTCAGTGTTGGGTGGCAAACAGCCGCTCCACGGTTTGAGGGTCCGAATGAGCGTGGTGTGCCGAGCGGTGCGCTGTGTCGGCTACGGTGCTTTGACGTGCACGGCAAAGCAACGCGCCGGTTACTGACGGGCCGGTCAGTCGTCCTCGTCTGGGGCGGCGCTTTTGGCCGCATCGAGCAGAAATGCGGCGGCTCCAACCTCCTCAAGAGAGGTCGAGAAGCCCAAGATGTAGTCCAGCGTTCCAGTCTCGCTGACGGTGTAGACGACCGCGACGCCGCCAATCTCGCCGCGCTCGATCCGGTCAGCGAGCTGGCGCAGTTCCGTCACAGTGGACCGAACCGGCTCCTCGACTTTGAAGGGCTCGATGATGTCAGCCATTTGCCTGCTGAGCGGGCGCGGGCTGCGTCGGTGTGCCGTTCACTTTGTCTGGCTGGGTGCTGGGCGTGTTGTCGGCGCCCTCGGCGCCCTGCCCGTTCGGATCGGCTCCCGGGCCGCCGGGAGCCATCTGCGAGACGCGGTTGAGCTGGGCAATCGAGGGCATGCCCGCCGCGAAGGCGTCCGTGATGTCCACGCGGTCGTCCAAACGGCGCAGCATCTCGCGCGCCAGCCACTCAGGAGAGAGGCCGGGGATTTGCAGCAGAAGCGGCATCATCTGCGTGGCATTCTGGATTTCCTGCGCCTTGTTGGGGCGCCCGGTGCTCGCGGCCTCGATGTCGAGGTAGATTTCGCGGGCGATCTGATCCTTGGTCATCTCGGGCCAGACGGCGCCCGGCCCGACGATCTCTTTCACGCGCTGCGCGCTGGTGTTCTTGAGCAGAATTTGACCGGCAGCGCGGGCAATCTCGGTGAGAAACTCATCGAGGTCATCGATCACGCTGGACACGCTGGACATGCGCGAGCCTTCGGCGATGCTCGACTCCGTGGCGGTGGCGCCCGACGTTCCACCGAGGTTCGCTTCCTGCACGCCGACGACGCGGAGAATGTCCTGATAGGCCGCGTCCGTCTCATAGAGGCCGGGTTCGATCTTCGAGCCCGACCACGGCATGAGGGCTTCTTCGACCTTCATGTTGTCGGGCAGGCCGTTCAGCTCGATGACCTCGTGCGCCTTGCCCGTGGACAGCTTCACCTTGTCCTCGTCTTCAAGCGATCCGTTGCGCGCGACGGTCTTCGGGCGCGCGGCGCGGCGGTGCTCGCGCAGGCCTTGCCGGGCACGGTTGATTTCGAGCTGCATGTCGCGGAGCAGCGTCACGTCGCTGGGCGGGACGACCGAGCTTTCGTCGTAGACCTCGTTGGTCACGAACGCGAACCACGGGAAGAAGCGCTCCAGCCACACGTCCGGTTTGGCGGGTTCGACCAGATAGTCGGGATACCCGTCGCACACGACGTAGACCAGGCCAGAGCTGCGGTCGTAGATTTCCCAGACGCAGAACTTGTCGTCCCAGTTGGCGTCCTTGCCCGTGCCTTCCTCGCCACGCGCGAAGCGCCCGGACTGGTCGGTGTAAGTGCGCCCGGTCGAATTGGGGCCGCCCACGTCAACGCCGTAGACCTCTTTGATCCGGTCGCGGGTCAGCATGTATTCCTCGGCCACCCACTCGGCGCCGACGAAGCCCCGGAGCTGCTGGACCGCGGTGTCCATGATGAGCGCGGTCGAGTTGGGAAACGTGAAGCTCAGGCCCTCGCGCAGGACGATTTCGCCGTCCTTGCGCATGTCCTCCATCATGGACTTGAGCTGATCCATTTCGGCGGAGCCGGTATCGACCTCGCCATCTGCCACGTCCGCCGCGAGACGCTGGAGGGTGGCGAGCTTCTGGCTCATGTCGGTCAGTTCGCGCTCGACCTCCGGGCGGAGGCCCATCACGCGGTCGTAGCCGATCTTGACGTACCCGACCGAGGCGGTGAGGGCGCGCCGGACGGTGGCCTTCATCTGGACCTTGAAGGGGATCGGCTGCTCGTTGATTTCGTGCTCGAACAGGATTTCCAGCGTCTGCGCGATCCGGTCGAGCTGCTGGTTCATCTGCATCGTGGCCTGCGCGTCCGCGATCAGCGCCTTGGCCTCGACTGCGGCGCCCAGCGCGCTCGGATCGGTCGGGTTCTGCGCAGCAGTCGTCAGCGTCTGGACCGCCTGCTGGAGCGACTGGAAGTTCCCGTCCCAGACGGTCGAGGTCAGCCGCTTGTTGCGCCGGGCGACGAACTTCGGGTTCTTGCCGTAGATGGACGCCGTGCGGCTGTGGATGTGTCGCAGGATGACGTTCGCCACGTAGCGGGCGCCCGGGTCGTCGTTGTGAATGTCCGGGATGGTGAAGCCGGTCTTGTTCGGGTCTGCCGCGTCACCCCATTGGTCGCCGCGCGCCATGCGCATATCGAGCCGCATCCGGTCGAAGACGCCCTTGTCCCAATAGCTGCGGGCGCGCGTCACCTTGTCCTGCCACTTCCGGACACCGGCGGCGCGTGCCATGTCCGGCGTCGGGATTTCCCTCTCCATGACCTTCGCGTTCGGGTCGTGCAGCGCGGGGTCCACCACGTCCGGCGGCGCGGCGCTGTCGCCCGGGAGCACGGACATGATTGCGTTCTGGAGGGCGGGATCGGCCATTTGGTGCTCGCGTTGCTCTTGTGCGCAACGCTTAGCCGAACGCAAACTGATTTTGGCGGCGAAGGTGGGGGATCACCACCCGCCGTTGGCGAGGTTGTTGAGCCGGGTTTGCTCGGCCTTGCGGGTCTGCGCCTTGAGCCAGCCGAGGGTGCCCGGCTTCACGTCCTTGCGGGCAGTTGGCCGCGCAGCGCCGAGCTGCTGGTTGAGCCCGAGGCCGATGTAGGCGAGCGCATCCACGAAGTCGTCGTTGGAGCCGTTCGGGAATTTGAGGAGCTGATCGCGGGCGTCCTGCCACCACACGGCGCGAGCCGGGAAGAACACCTTGCCCATCGACATGCGGCCCTGGATCGACTGCGCGCGGGACTGCTTGTCCGAGATAGGCTGGACCTCGACCATCGAGACATAGGTCTTTTCCTCCAGCATGCGCTTCCGGAGGAACGGGCCGATGGACTTGGAGATGTGGCCGCGCTCCGCCCACCAATAGATCGGCTTGTAGCGGTCCATGAGCATCAGCATTGCTTCGACCACAACGTCCGTCTCAGCGCGGCGCCACCACACGTCGTCCATGACGTAAACGTTGTCGTTCTCGTCTACGCCCACGGGAATAAGGCACGTCTTGTCGCGGTCCTGTTTCGTGGACACCGCATGGTCGGAAGCGATGTAGTATTTCAGGTGCCGGGGCAGTTCGTCCGGCTGGTAGGTCTTGATGTGGTCGGCCTTGAAGAACGTACCCGTCTCGCCGGTCGGCTTGCCCTGATAGAGAGCCTGGAAGCCGCGCGGGTCGAGCTGCCGCTGCCCTTCGAGGAAGGACACCGGGAACCGCTCAGGCCAGAGAGCCTCGCCCGGCAGGCGACCCATTGGATCGTTTTCGAGTGCCAGCGCCGGGAGGTCGATTACGGTCCAGCGCGCCGCCTCGGCGGGGTCATAGAACGGGTTGCGCGGATCGGTGAGGCGACCAACGAGATCATCTTCGTGCCACCGCGTCTGGATCAGCATGATGAAGCTGTCCGGCGTCATTAGGCGGGTCGCGATAACTTGGGAGAACCATGTCCAGAGCTGATCGCGGATCAGCTTGGAGTCGGCTTCCTGGCGATCCTTGATGGGGTCGTCAATGATGATGCCGTGCCCACCGCGCCCCGTGATGGAGCCTCCCCGGCCCACGAATGCGAGGATGCCGCCCATCGTGGTTTCAAGTCGCTTGGCTGCGGCGGAACCATCCTTGAGAGCGTGGGCCGGGAAGACCTGGCTGTGTTGCTGGGACTGGATATTTCCGCGCACCGCGCGGCCCACGTCCTCGGCAAACGTGTCATTGTAGGTGCCGAAGATCAGGCTTTCCTCGGGGTGGCGCCCCGAGTACCACGACATGAAGCGCTTGGACGCCAGTTCGGATTTTCCGTGGCGCGGCGCGCAGTTGATGATGAGGCGGAGAATGTCCCGGCGTTCGAGCTTTTCGAGCGCGTCAGCGATGACGCCGTGGACACGGGCACGCTGATAGCGCGTGAGCGCCACGTTATCCGGATCGCGATGATCCGGCATCGTGAAGGCTGTGTAGTCCAGCAGGCTGTGTCGCGCGCTGTCGGCGGCCAGCAGCCTCTTGATGATCGCCTTGCGGCGCTCGATGGGATCGAGGACGGCGGTGGTCAGTTGTCGCCGTCCTTGGGGCCGAGGAACCGGTCCTGGATCGCCTTCACCGCCAGCTCGCCGCCCGAGCCCATGATGAAGCCCGCTGCGAGGTAGGCGTAGGCGCCCGCGTGCGTGATGCTGTCGATGACCGAAGCCAGCACGCCGCCGAGGAACAGCGCCGAAATGGCACCGGCCACGCCTTGCACGACGCGCCGCTTCCATTGCTTCTCGGGCGAGATGAGGGTCCGGAAGACAGCACCCGCGCCGCCGGAGATGATGAGGAGCTGGAGCTGCTCCCAGAGGTTCGGAGGGGTCACTTGGACACCACTTTCAATGCTGCCGTGACGCTGCCGACATAGAAAAGCCAGCGGATCATGTCCCCAGCCCAAGCGCGCATGTCGGGGGTCGGAAGGTCCGCGATGTCGAAGGGGAAGCCGAAGATGCTGTCGGCTAGAACAGCGGTCCACCACAACCCGAGAGGAAAGATGAAGATCGAGATGAGCACCCAGAACCACGGGAACTGGAGCTTCGCCTTGTTGAGCGAGGCCAGGTCTGTGGTTTCGGACGTGAGCGCTTCGAGCTGACGCAGCTTCTCAGTGTTCTTTTCGTCGGCTCGCTTGGACACGACATCGAGAACCCGGCCCAGCATGTCGCTGGACAGGATCGACATGACCCACCCAAGGAGCCCGGCCCACATCTTACTTGGCCTCGAAGTCGCGGGCGCGGGCGGCCTTGCGCGGGCGCATCAGAATGTTGAGCAGGAACGCCGAGGCGATCAGCCACGGGCGCCAATGGGGCGGCACTAGCGCCGCAAGTTCTGGCGCTTGCAGCACTTCCGGCGCGACCAGCGCGACGGCGAGCACCGCGTTGACCAGCCACGTCCGCCAGCGAACCAGCGTGTCCCAAATCCGATCGGACCATTTGACGATGTGCTCGGTCATTACGCCCTCCGGGTGAAGGCTGCGAGCAGCGCGGCGAAGAACTTCGCGATGAGCCCGCCGAGGGTGACCGGCTCGCTCGCATTGCTGGCGTCCGGGATGACCGTGGCTTCACAGTTGCGTTCGCCGTCGCGGTAGTTGGCGGGCTCGGGCGGCGCGAGGCTCGACCAGAGGTCCGCTTCCCACTTGCGGCGGATCACGAGGCCGCGCAGCTCGACCATCTTGCCGGTCTTGCGGTCGCGGGCCTTGGTCCAGCGCATGAGCTGCGCGGGCACGGCGGCGTAGTCGCCCCGGTTCAGGAGCTTGAGCAGCGTCGAGCTGGCGAGATTGCTCGCGCCGCAGTTGAACACGAAGTCCACCAGAGCATCGAACTGGTTCTGGTTGAGCGCGACCTTGACGTACTTCCGGACAGCGCGCTCTGCGATGTCCAGGTCTTCTTCAAACCACTTCGCCGCCTGCGCAGTCGAGATGGCCTGTTTGACCTTGGCCATGCTCGACGTGATGCCGTCGATGTGGCCCCATCCAGCCGTCGGCACGCCCACGGGGTCGAAGTAGGCGTGAAGGATCAGCTTCTCGGAGGCTTTGATATGGGCCTTGAGGGCGGCGCTGGAGTCCGCCGGGTGGAGTGCCATCTGCCCGCCCGTTGTGCGTGTTGCTTTATTCGAGCACCACATACAACTGATTTGGGGTCAGAATGGCCGCGAAGTTGGGGTCTTAGAGCCCGCGCAGTACCGCCGAGGCGATCATGTTTCCGATCACGGGCGCCGCGTCGCCAGTGAAGTGCGTCCCGTCGCTGGTCGGCTGGAGGCGGGTCGGCAGGTAGACCCGTTCGGGCGCGGTCGCATAGGTCGCCGCCATGATCTCGTTGGTCCGGACATGCGTGTCCGAAGCCTCGCAGATGATGACCTGCGTGTGGCCCGCGATGATGCTGCTGTCCTTGAGGTTGCGGAAGATCGCGTTGGCGCGATCGCGACCCGTGCTGATCGCCTCGCTGTTGTCGCTCTCACCGAGAGCCATCACGACGAAATCGACCCAAGAGACACCAGCGGCCGCGAGCACCGCTTTGGCGCGAATGAGGTTCTTCTGCGGCGCCCCGCCAGAGTACCACGTCCCAAGCCCTTCGCCGCCCCGGCCCGAGAGGACGCCCCGAACCTGTTCGTTGCGCGCCGTAGCGATCAGGCTGAGAGCCTGAGCAAAAGCGTTGTTGCGCAGCGGCGTCCCGGCGGTGAGCGGATTAACGCCGCGCGTCGGCGTGATCCACGCCGTACCGAGGTCGTTCACGCTGCTTGAGATGTCGTTCTTGTTGTTCCAGAGCGTGACCAGTGGGTTGATGGTCCACGGGCCGCCCGTGCCGCGATAGAGCATGTTGCTCTGACCGATTGCGAGGCCGGTAAGCATTTGTTCTCCTTGGTTAGGCCGTGCGCTTCCACATGCGGACGGTAATGTAGGGCTGGAGGTTATTGTGCGCCCCGCCGCCGCCCGTCGAGCTGGTGCCAAAGCTGTGCTGGTGGCCGCTGTGCGTATCGGTAGCGATCGAGTGGGTATGCCCGGGGTGCGTGTCGGTGAAGATGCTGTGCGTGTGCGCGCCGTTAGAGGACGTGTCCACGCCGGGCAAAGTGGAACCGCCGCCGGGTGCTGCACGGATCGTGCTCGAACCGGCGGCGCCAGCGATGGCCCACTGGTGGGCGTGCGCGCCGGGGTCGCTGGTCGAGCCGCCGTGCGAGTGGGCGCCGCCGGACCCGGTGCTGCCGCCATGCGAGTGCGAACCGCCGGTGTCGGTCGTGCCCGAGTGCGTATGCGCGGGCATTTCGCCCGAGCTAAGCGTGTGCGTCTTCGCGCCGCCGGTCTTCTCGTCGGCGTCGAACTCCGTTTCACCGGCGCTGTAGCCAACCGGGACTTTGCCCGCGCCGAAGGCGACCCACGTACCGAAGCCCAGCGACGTGGCCGGGTCGGTGCCGTTGGTCGAGAAGTAGAGGCTGCCGACAGGATAGGTCGCGCTGAGCAGCCACGTCTTGAGCGTGTCCAGCGTGATCTTCTTGTTGGCGAAGCTGTCCGCGCTGTCCTGAATGTGCGTGATGTCCGCGCCCACGACCGTGGACTTGGGCGTCAGCGAAGCGAGGTCCACGACAGGACCGGCGGCGCCAGTCGGCCCCGTAGCGCCAGTCGGCCCCGTCGCGCCGGTCGCGCCAGTTTCACCCTGCGGACCTACTTCGCCCTGAATGCCCTGTAGACCCTGCGCGCCGGTGTCGCCCTTCGCGGCGAGGAGTTGCCAGTAGGTGGCGTTCGTCGGCAGGTTGCCGGTCGTGTCCGCGATGCAGACGTAGGACGCGCCGTTGTACGCCACGGCGTCGCGAACCTCGTATGCCGTGCCTGCGTCGTAGGTGCCGAGCCACACGAGTCCGGCGGGACCGGGATCGCCCTGCGGACCCTGCGCGCCGGTGGCGCCGGTCGGACCCTGAATGCCCTGCGGACCTTGGACGCCCTGCACGCCCTGAATGCCCTGCACGCCCTGCGGGCCGCGCCCGAACGGAGCCGGGAAGGACCAGTCGGCGGTGCCGCTGGACAGCTTGAAGTAGAGATGACCATTGGTGGCGTCGAGGAAGGCGAAGCCCGTGGCCTCGGCATCGTAGAGGTCGCGATCGGTCTGGATGCCCACGGCGTCGGGCATGAAGTTCTGCCCGGCCACGCCCTGCACGCCCTGAATACCCTGCGGTCCCTGCGGACCCGTGTCACCCTGCGGGCCGGTTGCGCCCGTGGTGCCGGTCGGGCCGGTGTTGCCCTGATCACCCTTCGGGCCAGCGGGACCCTGCGGGCCGACAAGCGAGAGCGCGGCTTCGGACTTGATGCGGCCATCGTCGTCAATGGCCTGCCGCACGAAGTCGATCACGTCGCTGATGGCGCCGTTGGTCTTGTCGAGTTCGTTGTCCACAGACGTGCCCGGCAGCGGAACGGTCGGCTGCGTGGCCTGATGGTTCGTGAAGCTGTAGCTGCGGTTGGGCTTCTGCGGGACGGGCTCGACCATATCTCGATGCTCGGGGTTGCGTTTGTGTGCAACATACGCAACGGGCCGGGTGCTTCGCTGGACGAAGATGGGGGCAAAAAGGAACCCCCGGGGTTTTCAGTCCCGGGGGTTTGCACCGTGAGGACAGTTCACGGCTAAGTCGAGCAGGGGGACCATATCTAGTGGTTCGCTGCTTCGTCAACGACTACCGGAACACGCCCAACTCCAGCTTGGGCATGCGCCCGCCGCAGCCGTCCGCCGCGCAATGGAGCCGGGTACGTAGCTCCTCCCAGCGGAGGTCGTCTTCGCGGAGGTACGTATCTTCGGTCGCAATCTTGAGGTTCAGCAGATCGCCGCCGCGCAGGTACCGCACGCGCCCACACCGCTGGCACGTTATCCTGATCTGGATGCCCCGGAACCACCAGTCCCCGACCCGGACGTTCTCGCTCATCGCTGCCGCTTTTTGCTTTGTCGGAACTGTCAGGAAGTTAGAAATGCGGAAATTTTGTGCGCATGTCGGATAAGGACGTGAGCCCGCGCGCCGGGTGACGGGGAGGGGCCGGGGTGCCGTGTCCGGGCCGGTGTCCAGGCCGTGGAGCTGACCGGCGCCGCCCTGCCCTCCATCGAGGCCATGCCCACACAAAAACCACGCAAAGCTAGGCGCGTTCCCTCCGGAAGGGAGTGTGCCCGCCTAGGAGGCCGGGGCTTTGCGGGCTACTCAGTGCGGGGTTGTGCGGCATCCGGGTCTTCGAGGGCCGCCAGCTCAGCGAGGAGCGACGCCCGGCTCATCTCGCTCGTCGGCTTGCTGGTGTCCACCGGTGGCGCCGCGTGGCGTCCGAGCGCGCCGCCCAGCTCAAGCATCGTGCGGGCCGCCGCCGCACGGGCTGCTGCCGGTGCCTGGGCGTCGGTCATCACGTCACGAAGCGCCTGTTTTGCCTCGTCCAGGTCCGTGTCATCCAGTGTCATTCCGTTGGACATGTTCGGCTCACCGTTGGGTTCTCGGGATTGTCAGTCATACCCTGATTTGCGCGCGGGCGGTTGGCGAGGCCGCAGGCAAGCGAAAGCCCCGCTAGGTGTCACCCTAGCGGGGCTGATGGAGGAGGGTTCTAGCGCCTCGCCTAAAGCCACGTATCGAGCACGATCCACAACGCCGCGAGACTGGCCAGGATCGCAGCGAGTCGGAGCAAGTCGCCCCGCCATCGCCTGCCCACGCCCGGCGTCATCGCCGGAAACCGCCGCGTGGAATTATCAGCTTTTCAAACGCCGAGGCCAGCGTGCTCATGTCCCGGATGGACACCGCGTGTCCGGTCTTGAACAGGTTGCTGATGTTGCATTGGAGGCCGATGCCGAAATGCTCAACAGGGCCGGGCTTGGTGAAGATGTGGCGCACAGCCGGCGCCTCGGCGCCTACCTGCCCGTCGCAGAGCCACACGACAACGCGACGCGACGCGCGCTGGGCCAGCACCTGCCGCTCGGCCCAAATGGCGGGCCGCAACATCGCAGTGCCGCCACCGTATATGAGGTCCCCGAAATTCTTCATCATGGCTTCCACGGTCGGCGTGCGTTCGTTCCAGCCGATCAACTGGAGCGGGATGTCCGTGAAACCGCCCAGCGCCACCGCCGCGCCCGCGCGCTCGATTGCCGGGAGGATCACCGATGCCATACCGACGCTGGCCGTGACGCGGGACATGCCCACGTCACCCACCACCACAAGGTCCCCCATTGAACTGGATAGATCGAGCATGACCATGACAGCGGTCGTAATGCCCTCATCCACACGCTTGCGGCTCATCACGTCCGCCGCGCCCATAGAAGCCCGCGAGATCGCGCGGCGATCAAGGCGGCCAGTCTGCATGCGCCTGGACACGACGGTTGTGTCTTCGCTCTTGAGCGCGCGGCGCGCCGCGTCCGCAAAGGTCCGGGCATTGGCCCGCTCAGCGGCTTTCCGGACATCGGCGTTACTAGCCGGGTTCGGGCGCCAGTGGCTACGTGCGTCTCTGGCGGGCTCGTTGGGGTCCTGTCCGAGGACGGGCATAAGGTGCTCCGCTAGGTCGCGATCCTTGTCCGACCTCTCGGGCAGCAGCTCTTTCATCATTCTGGACTTGCGCTGATCTGCCGTACTCTTGCGTGGCGCATGGCCCTTGCCCACACCACGCGCCGAACCGGCGCCAGCGCTTTCATCGTCTGTCTCACCTGTGCCGTCGCTGTCGCCATCGTCGCTGTCGTCGCCCTGCCCATCGTCGCCCTGCCCATCGTCGCCCTGCCCATCGTCGCCCTGCTCGTCGCCCTGCTCGTCGCCAGCCGGATCGTCTTCGGTCTTGTCCTCGTCTTTGCCCTTCCCCGCGCCCTTGCTCGCTTCGTCGCCCGCGTCGCTCTTGCCTCCGCTCTTACCGTCGCCCCTCCCGGCGTCCTTGCTCTTGTCCTTGCCCTCCACCTCGCCTTCCTCTTGCGGGGGTGCCAGCTTCGTGGCGCCCAACGCCCGCAGGAACGCTTCGTAGTCGGCAATACGCTGCGCGGTGGCGCTCTTGGCGTCCCCGGTCTTGTCGTCGTGCTGGTCCAGCTTGTCCAACATTGCATCAACCAGAACCACAACCTTGGGGTCAACCGCCGCGCGCGTGTCAGCTTCCAGCGACTTCAACACGCCACCCTGGCGCCCATGACGGTCGAGGGACGCGAGGACCAGCGCGGCGGCTTGTCCGAGCGCGTCCCGCGCCTGCCGCGCAGCGAGCGCGCTCGACACCACGCCCTGCTGCAACTTGACGTTGAGCGCGCCCAGCAGATCTGGCGCGTTCGACACGATGGGTTTCGCAGGGTTCGTGCTGCGCCGCTCAACAAAATAGTCTTCGAGCGCGCCCATGACATCGGCCTGCGCTTTGCCCCCAGCGGCGTTCATGCGGTTGAGCAAGGTGTCGGTTTGCGTATGCAACACATGTCCGGCTTCGTGGACAGCTAGACCAATCAAGGTCCGGGCGAGGTCCGCGCTAATCAGCGTGTCCGGATGGATCGCGGGCAAGGTGAGCGTGAGCTGGTATGTCCCGATTTCGATCACACCCGCCGTGTCCCCGCCCACCCGCACCTGCACGCCGTTGGAATAGCTCCGGCCAGCGCGGGCAGCGATGGCCCGGACAAGCTCAGCAGCGGCGGGCACAAAGTCGGAATACTTCACGCGGCCCGACATCTCGTAGATGTTCAGCATTTTGGAATGTCCTTTCAGTTGGTGAGGCGCGTGAGGGCGTCGGCCCATGCAAGCGCGCCAGCGACGATGAGGATGAGGGCGGCCAGAGCCGCCCCGTCTTTGAGGAATTGGCGGATCACTCTCAGGCCGCCTGCTTGAGCTTGTTGGTGTCCACGTCCGCCGTCCAGAACTGGCGCAGGGGTTCTTTGTCGTCATAGGGCGCGCCCTCGACCACGGCGGTCTGAAACGCCGTGGTTGGGTCCACGCCATCGGCCAGCATCGCAGCCATCGCCAGAAGACGGCGCAGGCCCACAGGATGCGCGAGCTTGCCTTCGTCGGCCTTGGCGCGGGTGAGTGCACCGAAGCGAGCGAGAAGCGCCGCCGCCTGCTTCTTGAGGCCGGTCTTCGCCGCAATGACGTTGGTTTCTTCAACTGGCGTCATGTAGTCGAACCGGATCACCGCGTCGGGACGATCGAGGGTCGCCCGGTTGAGACGGCGGGTCGCCTCATACTGGCCGGTCGTGTCGCCCGTGCCGTTGGTGTTGTCCGCGAGCATGATGATCACGTCGGGCGCGACGTGGACAACTTCGCCAGTCTCAGCGATGTGGATTTTCTTGTCGCTGTCCATGACGGCTTGCAGCACGAACAGGGCGCCCGGGCGTGCCACGCTCGGCTCATCAATCAGGATCACGGCGCCCGGGACGCGGATCGCAGCAGTAAGCTGCCCGTCCTGCCACTTCACGCCGCCGTCCTTGTCCGGAACGGTCATGCCCACAAGGGTCTGCGCTTCGGTCTGGTCGTCGCACGAGATACGCACGAAGCGCCGCCCCCAGCGGGCCGCAACCTGCTTGGCGAACTCGGTCTTGCCGGTGCCTGCCGGGCCGTAGCCGAACACGGGCTGACCACGCCGGAACACGCTCAGGATGACGGCGGTCTGGGGGTGCCAGTTGTAGTGCGGGTCGATAGTGGGCGCGTCGGGCGTGTCGTAGGTCGGCAGCTTGGTGGCGTCCATGCGAGCGCCGCCCAGGTTGGGCACGCCCGCCTCTGCCATCGTCTTGGCGCCCGTCACTGTCGGGACGTGGCCCTTGATCTTGGAGGGATCGATGGGCGCCACGGTCTTGTATTCGACGCGAGCGGGCTTGCGCGCTTCGCGGGCGAGGCGCTTGAGGCCATCCTGATAGCCAGCAAAGTTGCCCGTCGCCATCATCTGCATGAGGCTCTGCACGTCTGCCTCAATGGCCTTTTCGGTTTCCGCGTCGGTGCCTGTGCTTGCAACGTGCGCAACGCTTGGCGCAGCAGAAGTGATCGTTACCTCCTCGTCGTCGTCGTCCTCAGTGTCCGCGTCGTCGGCGTCGGTGCCGACTGCGGTTGCAATGACCGGGGACACCGCTTGCCCCGGGTTCACGGGCGTAACCAGCATCATCGGCCCGCTGGGGTTCTTGCCCGTTGCGTGCGCGTCCGCCGCCGCGAGGGCTTCCGCCCCGGTGTAGCCGCCCGTCAGCACGGTGTCGTATGCGTCGCACTCGTCGGTGTCCGGCAAGAGCACGTTGAACTTGGCGGCGGTCGCGAGAAGCTGATCCTTGGTCAGCCCCGCAACGTTGGTCACGCCATATTCGCCATTGATGTGCTGTCCGATCAGCACTGCGTCGCGGTGGCGGCGGATGCGCGAACGGAGGATCGTCCGCGCGGTCTTGGTGAGGATTGCCATTTGGCTTTCTGTCCTTGTTGGTGGTGGTTTTGCTCGAATAGGCGCCGCGCCGGTGGCGAAGCACCCGCGTTTGTTATCGTAGCTTTTGTCGCTTTCGTCAAGCACCGTGGGCACCGCGCCGGACACGGGCATGCGCGGCAGGAGTGTCTACCTCCTGCCGCCAATGCCTGTGTCCTAGCGGGTCAGGAGCCGCACAATGGCGGGAAGCCGTTCGGCCAGAACGTCCGGAGATATACCCGAGAGAACCAGTTCCCCCGGGGCGCTAACAGTCACGCTGAAAGGCTCAACGGCGCGTGGCGCGGGCTTGCGCACCGGGGTGCGCGTCACTGAGGTGGTTCGGTTGGTGTGATAGATCGTGGTCGTCATCTAGGGGGCTCCTTTCAGAGAGCGGCCAGCATCCGGGGCTGAAAGAGCGCCCTAGAACGCTCCGTGCGCCTTTGGGCGTGCGCCTTGGACATGCGCGCACGGACCCCGGACTAATTTAGTTTGGCGGCGCCCGACTTTCGGGGAAGGGCTTCCGTCTAGGGTTTTGCGTCTTTCAAACGCTGGGTGGACATTGGCACGTGTCCGGTGTCCGTGTCAAGAGTCTCGTTCTAGGGCCCGGCGCTCGGCGTCTTCCTGCGCTTCCTCCCGTTCCAATTCCTCCGCGCGCTGCCGCGCCCAGAGAGCGACCAGCTCCAAGTCTCGACCTGGGTGATGCGTCTCGGTTTTCTGGCGCGCTGCTAACGCTTCCCGGCGCGCCGCGTCGAGCGCGTCTTCGCGACGCCATTCCGCCTGACGTTGCTCGTGCTCGGCATCGAGCCGGATCACTTCCGCTCGACGCTCTAGCGCCGTGAAGACCCCAATGCCGCCCGAGAGGGCGCCCGCGACGAACGTCCCCCACCAATGCCCGCGAGCCGTGTTGCTGAACACTGCCAGGAGGATCGCGGCGGCGATGCCGAACACCACAAGGAAAGTGGTCAGTGCTTCTGCGTCGGGCCGCGTCATCGCGAGGGGGTGTCCTGTCCAGTGTCCACGGCGCGAGGCTACCCCAAGCGGCGCGGCGCGGGCAAGCTCCCCTTCAACACACAACCCAGCGCCCGAAGCGGTAGTGTGGAAGCCCTTCAAATCACTGAGCCTCCACCCCGATGACAACAGACAACCCGGCACCCAAGAAGACACCCCTGCGTGAGCTGTCGCCCGTGGAAGTGCTCAACCGGGACATGATGCAGGCGGCCTACGGTAGTGGCTCGGTGAAGGCGACCAGAGGCAAGAAGAACCCCAAGCTCTCGATGAGGGCGAAGCACGACCCCGTGCATCTCGCGACCCTTGCCGCTGTCCGGGGCCCGCCCCAGATCGGGGGGGAGAGACTCCGCGGTTGCGTCCGGATCAGCAAGCGCACAGGTTTGCAGGGCGGGACCCCCGCCGTGAGAGACGAGGAGTGCTGCCACCAGCATCTGGGCACGGCAGGCACGATCCGGCTCAGGAACCGGCGCCGCGACGAAGGGCGCCCGGTCGATAAGGCGCACATTCTCGCGAGGCGCAATCTCAAGACGCTGCTGCGCCAGAACCGCATCCCGAGGGAGCTGCTGCTGCAACCGATCTTCCAGTCGGTGATGAAGCTCGTCGCGCCGAGTTGGTTCGGCCTGTCCGCGAAGGTCGAGCGCTTCGATCAGCGCCGCATGGGCGACGCCGCCCTCCTCGCGAGGGAGATGGTGCTGGTGTGGATGAGTGCCGTCGAGAGTGGCGATTGGAACGCCTGGTACAACGTCTTCACCAAAGTGCGGAACGCTGGGTTCGGATAGCCGATTTTGTCTCGTGTCTCGGATGGCTCAGAAGAAATGCGTTTTCTATACGCGCGAACGCACGCTCACACTCGCACGCACGCACCCATAAACCCTATTACCTATCATTTCCCCTTTTATAGAGAAGTACCGAGACATCTGAGACAAACCGGCTGAAACCCCCATGTCCAGAGGAAAAAATAGTGTCTCGGAAGATGCCAATCTTTCCGAGACACTACCAAGACAAGCGAGACAAGCAGGCTGGGTCGAGAAGTCTTCGATCCTAGGTGAGGGCGAACTCGGCCCCCGACGCGGCGACTTCGGCCTCGAACAAATCCCGCGCCTTGTCCGGGCTACCCAGGAGAACGTCGCGCTCCTGTTCGGAGACGGCGCCCACCACCTGCGCGTTGTTGGCCACGACGCAAGCACCCGACCACAGGCGGACCCGCTGCCCTCCAGATACCCGCACTTGGTTGTTGTCGCTGCCCGCTCTGTTGATGGACACACAACCAGCCGCTTGGAGGCCGCGCGCGAGAGCTTTCGGTGACGTGTGGTTCTTGACGCCCGGATCGTCTGACGCAAGCGCCAGCGCACGAACCTCCTCACTGGAGATTACCTTCCGGTTCGCGAGCGGCCCTGCCGTCACCAGATCATAGACGAACTGCGACGCGGTACTGAGGGACGCCACGAGGGTGCTGTGACGGGCGGCGGAGCGCGGCGGCGCGCCCATTGGGTTGAAGTGCTGGACGTTCCGCTTCATCAGAAAATCGTAGAGGATGCCGATGCTGTCGGGTTGCTCGTAGTGGTCCCACAGGTCTTGGAAGTAAGCCTCGGACATGGGTGTCGTCACAGGGTGTTGCCCGACCAGCTTGTTCGCGAAGGTCCACGCGATAAAGAAGCGCCGGTCGTCCGTTCCCACACCCTCCAGCGAGTCGGTGTCGTTGGTCGAAGCGAGCACGGACGTGGACACCTGTGTCTTGAATTTCTTGCCGTACTTGGGATTGATCGTGATGGACACGCCCGTAGGCGACGCGAGGCTCTTGAGTTTGTTGTAGCCGAATTGGGCGTCCTTGCCCGCCAGCGAGAACTCATCGAGATAGACGGTCGGCAGCAACACTGCCTCGTTGAACTCGCTCATCAGTTCCTTGACGGTGGCGCGTCCGACGTTGTGCTGCCCGACCATCTTGAAGAACTGTTCCAAGAGGAAGTCCTTGCCCGTGCCGGGGTTTCCTCCGAATAGAGCAATGATCGACGTGTGCGCCCCGGGGTTTTGTAGCCGCCACGCCTGATAGTCGAGCCAATAGTCAACGGTCTGCTGCTGCCCGGCAAACATGTGCCCCAGATGATCGAGGTACTTCTGAGGAACACCCGTCACGCGCCGAATGTTCGCGGGCGCGTAAGTGTTGACCGCCGGGATCGGGTCGCCCTTCGGACCTCGGGTGGTTGTGATTACCGGTTCTCCGGGCCTGCAAGCGAGCGTCTGGACATGTCGCATGCTGTGGTGATTGAGCGCCAGCGTGCTCGCCCGGTTCTTGCCTGTCGCTAGTTTGAAGTGCTGCAACACGCCACCGTCCCGGTCGAAAAGATCGGGGCCGATCAACTGGCCGTATTTCAAGTCCCAGAACGATCCCGTCTGATCGACGGCCACGAACCGATCAGCGACGTACTGGTACCGGGCGTCCTCGGCGTCGCTCATGCGCAGCGCGACTTCCTCGGCGGCCTCCACCAAACTCTGCCCCGCAGACCCCATTCCCGTGTCCACGGCAGCGTTCTCGAACCGGACACTGGCCAAAAACCCCGTCCCCGTCGCGGGCACGACTTCTCCGGTCTTGGCGTCGAGCAGGCCCACACCGAGAGGGTTCTCCACAATCGTGCCGAACATGATCCCAGCCTGGACCTGCGCGTCGTAAGCCTCGATCATCATGTCTTGGAAGTCGGGCGACCTGAGATGCTGACACGAGGCGTGATTGCAGTAGCTCATGCCGTCGTTGATGATGGCGTATCCGGTCTGGTCACCCCCGGTATGGTTCGCGCCGTTCGGACAGATGCAGTCGATCACGCCCGCGCGGGTGCTTGGCTGGGGGCTCAAGCCCACCGCCAGCGCCAGGCGCACCAGAGGGTCGTCCATCGTGGCCGCGCGGTCGTTCGACGCACCGGCGAGCACCTGCGCCGGGGCGAAACGCCCCGACCGGACATCTTCGAACCAGGTGGCACCCATGATCGCCGCCGCGAAGTCTTCGAGACGGACCACGTTCGACGGGGACCACTCGACAACCCGTGACTGGAACGGGGCGCCGTCTGCCTGTCGATATGCCGTCTTCCCGTTGATGCCGGGGAGCCGCATATAGCGCACGTGGTCCTGCGCAGCCGGATCGCCCCAACCATCGGCCTTGAGCGTGTGGCGGATAGCCGTGACAGTTTGCGCGTCGAAGTCGTCGGGCAGCTCCTCGACCGCCTTGTCCAGCCGCCAGATGTAGGAGTAGTTCCCGGGGCTTGTCTCGATGATGAGTACCGGCGCCATGCCGGGGCGCTGGGTGAGCTGCTTCACGCGCTCAAGTGGGACCTTCGTGCCCACGTCATCCATCCAGAACGCGACATGGTGCGTCACGTCTGCGAGCGAGCGCCCCGTCTTGGTAGGGTCAAGCGCGCCCATGCAGAGGAAGTTGTTATTCCCCTTCGGCAACGTCTCGTCGCCTGTCGTCAGCCGGTGTCCGTGCCAACGTGCGTCGTCTTTGTTGTGGGGATCGCCAGGGAAACTGGCGAAGTGGATCGTCTTGGGGTCGAAGTCCGGGCCGAAGATTGCGGCCACGATTTCGTTGAGTGTGGGGCTTTCGCCCATGTGAACGGCCTCACGATATTTGGTGCTCGACCGCCCTACGTGCGCAACGACGTGGGCGAACGGGCAAGACACCAGCCCGTCCACTGTTTCGTCAAGCGCGCTTGTTCACCGGGTCTTCGAGGAAATCCGGAGCATAGTGCGCGTAGTGCTTTTCGGTCGTCTCCAGCGTGTCGGCCAGCACCTGCGCGACCTTCTCCAGCTTGACACCCTTCATGGTGGCCAGCGTCGCCCAGGTTCGGCGCGTGTCGTGCCGCCAGAGGCTGTCGCCCACCACCGAGCCCGCGCCGAAGGCTTCCAGCTTCACGCGAGCGAACGACTTGCGGGTCGAGCCATACGTGCCGAGCACCGGCCCATATTCGGGTCGCCCCTGTCGAAGCCACTCCTCACGCAGGATCGGCAGCAGCCGGTCGGACACCGGCATGATGCCCCGGCGTTTCTTCGTCTCGGGCCGGGCTGGATCGCGGAAGTCGATCAGCACGCGGCGCAGCTTGGGGTCGCCCAAGCGCTTGGTGTCGATGCGTGTCCAGTCCAGTTCTTCGATGGCCTCGGAGCGCGCGGCCTGGTTCAGCGCGATCAGCGTGAACAGCGCGCCGCGCCACGCCGGATGGCGTCCGCCCTTGACCACGCTCGTCAAGATCACCTGCGCGGTATCGTGCAGCTTCTGCTCGTCGGCCTCATCAAGGAAGTTCTCGCGCGGCGCGCCGTTCGGCGTGAGGTTCACGATGGGCGGAAAGTAGTCCTTGGGGAGCTTCCGGGCGCGCTTGCCCCAGCCAAACACCGCGACGAGAGAGCCCAGCTCGCGCCGGATCGTGCCGCTGGACACGCCTTCGGCTGTCCGGGTCGCGATGTACCCGTTTTCGCCTTCAAGCTCTGTGCCGTCATCAAGGTCATCCGGGCTCAGCGCACCAAGGAGCCGCTTGACGGGCTTCAAGCTCTCCCACTGCGACTTGCCCTTGCCCTTCGCGTCGATCCAGCCCGTCTTGTAGGCGTCGATCAGCTCGCCCACCGTGGGCAGGCCGACGGCCTTCGTCGCCCCGCGCAGCGCGCTCAGATATTCGCGGCGGATTTCCTTCGCGATGCCTTCGTCCTTAGTGCGGCATGAATACGTGCGCGTTCGCGCCCGTCCTGTCCCGGTCTTGCCGGCGGGGATTGTCCAGACGATTTCGTAGTAGCCGGTGCGCTTGGAGGGGCGAAGTTCGGTGTCTTCGATGTCGGGGACGTAGGTGGTTTGCTCGACCATTTTGTCCTGCTGTCGTTGTACTTGATGAGGTCCACAAGCCGGATCGTCACGGGTCGCCCGGGCTGGTGAGGCAAGACGCCCTTCGCCATCAGCCGCTCAATCTTGGAGACGGAGCAGCGCAGCAGAATGGCGGCCTCGGACTTGGTGGCCAGCGCGAGTTCGACCGGGACGTTCATGTCAGATCACGGGCCATTCACGGGCCATTGGTGTTGGGGTCGGTGGACAGCAGCGTGATGATCTTGGAGGCCACCGTCAGCGTCGTGAAAGTGTTCACCGTGAGCCGCACCGTGTCCGGGCGCCCGGGCACCATCGTCATGGCGACGGCCAGCTCGTCCGCGTGCTCGTTCGTCACGAGGTCCGGGGCCAGCACTTCGATGCTCACTTCCAGCGCCTCGGCCACGAGCTTTAGATTGTCCATTTCCGGGACCGTACCGCTCTCCCACCGGGAGATCAGGTGCTTGTTCTTGGCGAACGCGAAGCCCCGGCTGTCGGTATCTTCGCCCCAGATGTGCCGGGCGAGGTCGCTCTGCGACCAGTTCCGGGCGAGGCGCAGGCGGCGAATGTTCGTCTTGAACCTGCCGAGCTGTGCGGGCGCGCCTTCAAGTGTCTCCGGGACAGGGGTTGCCGCCACCTTCTGGATGGCGGCTTTTGCGGGCCTCTTCGACGCAGCCGCCTTCACGGCGGGCTTCTTGGGCGAACGTGTCATGGCAAGTTTCTCCTTCATGGTTGCCATTTTCTCGACCGCAACGGGCTAACGCCTAGTGCCCGCTGTCGGTTTTGTCAAACACCGAAAGCAACAAGTCTGTGGCTCGGAATTGTCCAGCTATCCCCGTGGTTTCCTGTAGCGAAGCACGAAACCATGACGGTATTGTCAAAGGTGGCGCACAACGAAAAGCAACGCAGGCAACGAATTGAACACCGAGAACCCCACCAACGAGACGCGCCCCGTCGCATGGGACGATGAAGCAATCCTCAAGGCCCTCGGCTGGACGCCTGCTCCTATTCGCAAGGCCCTGACGCTCCACCGGCAGGCTAAGCCCGGGGAGCCGAGCGATTGGGCCATCTATCAGTGGACCAGCCGCAAGAAGATCGCCGCCGAGTGGCGCCCGCGCCTGCTCTACTGCGCCCTGCGCATGGACAGGATGACCTTGCAAGAAGCACTACGGGTCGAGAAGCCCGCCTCGGTGGTGGCCGATGCCTCATAGTCGTCTGATCCTCGGAATTGACCCCGGCGTCACCGGGGCGGTCGCTCTAGCTCACATGCACGGGGGCACCGTGCGACTCATCGACGTGCAAGATATCCCGACTGCCAAGGTGAAGGTCAACGGGTCGGCCAAGTCACATCTTATCCCCAGCGAATTGGCGGCGCTACTCCGCCGCATGAGCGAGAATCCCTTCGGGCTTGCGGCGGACGTGTTCATCGAAGATGTCCACGCGATGCCCGGCCAGGGCGTGACCTCGATGTTCCGGTTCGGGCAGGCGTTCGGCCTGATCGAGGGCGTCGCGGCGGGCGCCGGCCTGGTGGTCCACCGGATCGCGCCCAGACAGTGGCAGAGCCTCGTCCGGGTGCCCAGGGACCCTGACGCAGGGCGCCTTCGCGCTGGGCAGCTTTTCCCCAACCTCGCAGGCGCCTTCGCCCGCAAGATGGACCACAACCGGGCCGATGCCGCGCTGATTGCCTATGCCGGGGCGCTGTCGCTCCAGGTTGCTTGACAACAGGAACAAAGTCGGAACAAATAGGAATACGGTCCTATTTTGACCGTCCGTCCCCGGCGTTGTCACGCCGCTGTAACGGCCCCCTCGAAAAAATCGCTGGCCCCTGTTGACGGATCACCCAAAGGCGTGGTGATTTGCCTTCGTTGTCAGCGTAAGCACCTCATGCAACACGAGCAACTCGCAACAGGACAGAGATTATGACCGACCCCAAGACTGCCAAGCAGACCACTGCCCCCGGCCACATCGGCAAGGCAGCTTCCCCGGAAACTGGCGTTTCCACCGAGGCCCGCGACATCTCGCAGATGGACCTCGAAGCCATCCATGCGCTGTTTCACGAGGCCGAAGACCGCTACGGGCCGTCGCTGGCCGAGGCTGTGGTGGCGCGGGACAAGGAAGCCACGGGACTGCCGCTCCCCGGTGGCGCCACCGGCAGCTCCTGGGACTGGATCAAGTCGGGGCCGCGCAAGGACTTCGAGAACGAGCCCAAGTTCCGCGCGGGCGTGACTACTGGATTCACGATGGCTCTGAGCGTGCTGTCCACGCAGAACCGCCTTGGGATGCAGGCCGCGTTCGAAGCCAAGCCCGAGGACTACGCGGGCCGCCACGTCGAAATCATGGAGACGGCGCTGCTCGATTGCGTGTGCTTCATCATCGAGGCGGCTGCTGTGTCCGCCTACGTGACGAAGGCGCTCAAGGTGGAGCCCAATTCGTCCGTGTTGCAGTTCGGCACGCTCCTGCCCCGGATGCTGCACGGCCCGTTTATGGCGCTGGCGGCCAAGTATGTTGCCGCCCGTGACGGCGAGAAGACGGCCACCCGCCACTAAGCACCACCGACCATGAACCTCGCGCTGCGCCCCTCTCAGATCGCTGGCGTGGACTTCCTGTCCGGAAGCTCCCGCGCGATCCTTGCCGACGACACGGGGTTGGGCAAGTCCGCCCAGGCCGTCCGTGCCGCCGACAAGATCGGGGCGCAGCGCATCCTCGTCATCTGCCAGGCGATCGGGCGCGTCTCGTGGGCCATTGAAATTCCGAAGTGGCAGACGATCCCGCGCGAAGTCGTCCAATTCACTGGCAACACCAAGCTGATCCCGCCGACACCCGTTGCCGTCGTCGCTGCCTTCGATGCCCTGTCACGGGCCGAGGCGCGCAAGCAACTCCGGAGGCTCCTCCGGCACGCCCAGATGTTCGGCACCTTCGATGCCGTCGTCATTGACGAAGCGCACCATCTTGGCAACGCGGACAGCAATCGCACCCGGGCCATCTACGGCGCCAAGCTGAACCTCGCCGGTGGCGTCCTCCTCGACGTGTCCGGCGACCGCGCGCCCAGCACGTGGCTCATGTCCGCAACGATCCAGCGCAAGAACGCGGGCGAGCTTTACCCCCATCTACGCGCCCTGTTTCCCGACGTGCTCACCAAATTGTTTGGCGGCGTCATCCCGGCTTACGACGCCTTCATCGCGCGCTTCTGCGTCACGCAGGACACGCCGTACGGCCTCGAAATCGTGGGCAACAACCCAATCACTATCCACGAGCTGCGCGAGGCGCTGCGGCCATACGTTCTGCGCCGGGCCAAGAAGGACGTGCAACAGGAGATCGGCCCGGTCCAGCATCTGACGTTGCCGCTCACGCTGAGCCCAATCCCCGGTGCGCAACGGACATCGAGCGAGCTGGACGCCCTCATGGCGGCCATCAGCGATGACGAAGACCTTCCCGAGCTGAGCCCGAGCGCCGCCGAGGAGCGCCGACTGCTGGGCCTCGCAAAGACTCCTGCCGCCACCGAATGGATCAAGGACTTCCTCGACGCCAACCCCGACGCCAAGCTGGGGGTCTTCGCGCGGCACCGTGAAGTGCTGGACCAGCTTGAAGCCGCGCTAGCACCGTACAACCCGGCAGTGATCCACGGCAGTGTTTCGTCCGCGCAGCGCGCGACCCGCGTTGACAGCTTCCAGAACGACCCGACATGCCGGGTCTTCATCGGCCAGAACACGGCGGCTGGCACGTCCATCACGCTCACGGCGGCGCACTACGTGCTGTTGCTGGAGCCCGAGGGCGTCGCGGCAGACAACCACCAGATCGTTGGGCGCTTCGACCGCCTCGGCCAAACCGAGAGCGTGACGGCGTTCTATGGCTTCGCGGCGGGCACCGCCGACGAAAGGTATGCTGCGCGGGCGCGTCGCCGGGCGGCGGACTTTGACGACCTTATCGGCGCTCTGACCACCACTGCTGCATAGAGGTTCCAATTGTCGTTTTCCCTCCAGATCAATGCCGACAACCCCGAAGACTTGAAGCGCTCGCTCGAAGCTCTTGCCGCCGCCTTTGGCGGCGTGGAGAACTTCGCTCGTCACATGCGCAAGGCCGAAGTGACCACGGACGGCATCACTGCTGAGATGGGGCCGCCGGAAGTCGTCGCGCTCACGCCTCCGGACACCGCGCCTGCGACGGCGCCCATCGCTCCGCTGTCCACCGCCACGACCGAGGAGCAGCCCCCGCCGGGCAATGTCGTCAAAGAACTCACCATCCCCGAGCGGCGCAGCGCGGGCGTGAAGATGCTGCTGGACCTGTTCAACAAGGACCAGCGCGTCATGCCCCAGCTCGCCAATCTCCAGGCCAAGTACGGCGTCAAGAAGTTCGATGAGATTTCGGACGACCGCGTGCCGGACTTCTACAACGATGTTCTTCTGACCGTGAACGGGACCGCCGAGGTCCAGAAAGGCGCCTAAAAATGCTCCTCCCCTATCACGTCCGCATGTTTCTCTCCCGGGTCTGCACCCTCGTGGGCGCAGCAGCCGCGCTCGTCGCTCTGTGGGCGCTCGTTGCCGACCAAGCCCTCGGCACCGACACGCTCTGGATTTCGGGCATCGCAGTCGCTGTTTTCTTTAGTGCGGTTGTCGTTGCTTTTGTCGCTTATTTTCTCGACTAAAGCACCAAATCAGAGTTCAACCAAATCTCCTCAACCCCAAGGGAAGTCGAGCAAATGACCCTCCCATACGTGATCGTCGTGAACGACGGGTGCGAGCTGGAAACGATCAGCTCCGCCGAACTGCGCGCCTACTCTAAGGCCAACCAAGGCAACCCTCTGCCGGGCGAGCTGGACATGGCGCTGAACGCCATCCTCGACGCTCGTGCGGTCGCGGACGGCACATACACCCCCGAGGACGACGACACACCGATTGAGGTCTTCGTCGGAACCGGCATCGAGGGATTGGGTGAGTAGAATGAAGTTCACTGTCACCCTCGAAGACGGCACCGTCATCTCGTCCCACGACATCGCCGTGTCCATCAAGCGCGAAGGGCGCGACGCCGAGTGCGGCATGCGGCAGATCGAGTTCGTCATTCAGCGCGTCCTCGACCAGCGCGCCACCGACGCTGAACCCAAGAGGCTTGCATGACCGACTTCACCTACACGGACCTGTCCACGGCCAACGCCGAGCGGCAGAAGCAGTGGGACAGCGGCAACCAGATCAGCCTGTCCTATCGTGGCAATGAGATGGCGGGTGAAGTGGGCGAAGCCTGCAACGTCATCAAGAAGCTGGAACGCGAGCGGCTTGGCCTTCGCGGCTCCCGCGACACGATTGAGCATCTGGCGGAGGAGCTGGCAGATGTCGTCATTTGCGCCGACCTCATCGCGCAGGCCGCCGGGATCAATTTGAGCTTTGCGGTTGCCGCCAAGTTCAACGCCACGTCAGAGAAGGTGGGCCTGCCGCACCGCATGGTGCTGACCCAATGAGGATCGCGCTCGACTACGACAAGACCTACAGCCTCGACCCCGAGTTCTGGGAGAAGGTCGCGGTCGCCGCCGAACTGCACGGACACGAGGTCGCAATCGTCACGATCCGCGACCCCGTGCTCGACCGGACGCTCCCACTCCGCAACCTGGAAGGCAAGCGCGAGGTCTTCTACACGCGCGGCGTCGCCAAGCGCTGGTATCTGACCCACTTCGGCCAGGGCTTCGTCCCGGACGTGTGGATTGACGACAACCCCGACAGCATCGTGGCCAACTCGACGGCCACCCCGGAAGGGCTCGCCAAGTGGCGCGCCGAACGTGGAGAGCCCGTCTGATGGCAAACACCGGACACAGTGCATTCCCCGCCAGCTCGGCGCACCGGCTCCTCGCGTGTTCGGGATCGTATGCGCTCGGGCAGGCCGTGGACACCGGCGAGCGTCGCTCGACCGAGTTCTCCGCCGAAGGCACTCTCGCCCACTCCGTATCCGAGGCCGCGCTGTTCGCAGGTTCGAACCCGGCAGACCTGATCGGGCGGACGTTCCACGCGGACGGTTTCGAGTTCACGCCCGACGAAGATTTCTCGGACAACGTGCAAGCCTATGTGGACTTCGTGCGCGGCCTCATGGCGCTGGGATACATCATCCTGCTGGAGACGCGCGTCTCCCCGATGATCCATTGGAGCGGACTCCCACCCCTCGGCATTGATCTGTTCGGCACGGCGGACTGCATCGCGTTCCACCCGCAGACCGGCAAGCTGATCATTGTGGACCTCAAGTTCGGGCGAGGCATCGCCGTCGAGGCCACCGGCAACCCCCAGCTCCTCTACTACGCAGCGGGCGCCTTCTCGCGCGAGCTGCTGAACTACCTGCTCTCCCAACACGGCTACGCGGCCCTGCCCGACGGCTGGACGCCCAGCGAGATCGAGACAATCGTCGTTCAGCCCCGCGCCTACCACCCCGACGGCCCGATCCGGCGCGCCAGCTACAGCGGGCAGGAGGTCCATGATTGGGCGCGCGGGCCGCTCTACCAGGGCGTCGAACGGGCGATCAACGACAACGGCACGACCTTCCAACCCGGCGAGCACTGCCGCTTCTGCCCGGCGCTGCCTCACTGCAAGGCCGCCGAAAAGTTCTCGCTCGACGCGGCCAAGGACGCATTCAAGAACGTGCCCGCCGCCAACGTGGCCGTCGCGAACGGCGCGGACCCCACGAGTGTGCCGACCAACACCGACGCGCTCGCCGCGCTGCCGGACACACACATCTCAGACAAGAAGCTGGGCGAACTGCTCGACAAGCTCGCGATCATCAAGCCCTACTTCGCCGCGCTCGAAACCCTCGCTGCGGACAGGCTCAGGGCGTCGTCCCGCCCGGGCATGGGCTGGAAGCTGGTTCCGACCCGCCCGCGCCGCGTGTGGGCCGACGACGAGCCCAAGATCGTGGCCGCCCTGCACAACGCCGGGCTCGCACCCGGCCTCTACACCGAGACGCGCCTGCGCTCGCCCGCGCAGACGGAGAGGCTGCTGGGCAAGAAGGCGTTCAAAGCGCTCATGGATCAGCTCGGCCTTGTGACCAGCACCAGCGGCGGCGTCACGCTCGCCCCCGAGGGCGATCCTCGCACTCGTGTCCAGCAGGGCCGCTCGGCGCAGGAAGCCTTCGCACCCACCCTCCCCTCACCCAACGCCGATTAGGAGGCCGACCCCGAACCTGTTTCGCCGCTGCGTCATTAGTTGCTCACGTCGCGCAACTCGGCACCGGCACACAACTCTGAGGAAATAGTAATTGGCCTCCAACCCCAAGACCCTGGCGATGACGCCCATTGGCACGCTCTGCTTTGCCGACACGCTGTTCGTCGCCAAGCCCGCCGCCGACGGCGGCAAGCCGCGCTTCTCGGTCATCCTCGGCTTCGATGACACCGCGATGAAGACCACGCAGTACCAGGACCTGCGCTCGGCTGTCGTCGCCGCCGCGACCGACAAGTTCGGTGCGGTGAAGGCTGCTGACCCGGCGTTCATGCGCTCGATCCGCCTCCCCTTCCGCAATGCGAGCGAGAAGGAATACTCGGGCTTCGAGAACTTCACGGTCTACATCAACCCGTGGAGCCCCGGCGACAAGAAAGCCCCCGGTGTCGTGGACATCAATGGGCAGGATATCACGGTCCCCGGCGATGTCTGGTCGGGTCAGCTCGGGCGCGCCACCGTCCGCGCCTTCGCCTACGACAACTCGGGCAACAAGGGCGTCTCGTTCGCCCTGGAGCACGTCCAGATCGTGAAGGCGGACATGCCGCGCATCGACGGTCGCCGCTCGGCGGCCAAGGCGTTCGAGAGCGTGGACAACTCGCAGCTCGCCGCGCTGGGCATCACGCCCGGGCAGGCGCCGTCCTCGGGCGGCATCGCCCCCGACGATATGCCGTTCTAGTCGCCACTGGAACGTCAACACGCCCGCCAGCGCCAGCCGGACACGAGAGCCGGAGGAGCTGGCGGGGGTGGGATTACCCAAGGACACCCACATGCAGCAGCACCAAGCAGAGCGCATCGCACGGCAGATCGAGGACTTCTGGACGAAGCAGGGCTTCGACGTGAGGGCCGAGGCTGTCAGCGAAGCCGACGCCATCCACGGACGCGAGGGCTCCCCCGATGAGTGGACCGTCCGCACGGTCCCGCCGCTGATCGGCGGTGTCCCCCGAGGCGCAACCAACAAGCACGCGAAGACCATCCTCCGCGCCTTCGACCGCAATCACTCCGACTGGAGGAAATTCGATGACGAACCCGCAGCCGACTGACACCCCTTGGGCGAACGCTCCCGGACAAGGGCCGTTGGTCCGCACCTTTGCCACTGGCGCGACCCGCGACGTGGACGCCAGCAAGCTCGACTACGAGGGCTTCTTCTCGCCGCTCGTGATGGAGCGGTTCGCGCAATACATGCATGGCAAGCGCAAGCTGGCTGACGGTTCCCTCCGCGACGGCGACAACTGGCAGAAGGGGATGCCGCGCGACAGCTACATGAAGTCCGGCTTCCGTCACTTCTTCGACTGGTGGACGATCCACCGGGGCTGGAAGAAGATCGCGCTGGAGCCGCTGGAGGTCGCCCTGTGCGGGCTCCTGTTCAACGTGTCCGGCTACCTGCACGAAGTCATCAAGTCCCGCCTCGACGCCGAGGCGTGGGTCGAGGCTGTCCGTGACGAGGTTGCCCGTGAGCAGGCGGCCCGCGAGGGCGGCGAACAGCTCGAACTTCCGCTGACCGGCGGCGCCGACCTTCGCGGGCTCGCTGCGCGCGAGGCCGGGGACACCACCTTCGTCGGACAGGTCGGCCCCGCCGGGCTAAGTGCCGTCCGTGGGCGCGAGGGAGAGTGACCCATGCGCCATGTCCCGAACCGCTACGAACGCGGCTCGACCGTCCACGGCATGAGGCGGCTGCGTAAGCGCGTCAAGATCAAGGCTCGGGCGATCGCCCGCATGGTGGACCGCGCCCGGATCGAAGGCCTGCGCGAGAGCCAGATGCCGATGTGGGTGCAAATCCTTGTCCAGCATAAGCGGACGCTGCACCCGCAGGCCACGGACTACCTGTTCTTCATGGAGCACCTTTGGGTGTTCCAGCCGGGCTTTGGCGACCTCATCACGGTCTACCCGATCGAGGAGAACGAACCCGAGTTCGAGAAGCCCGATTGGAATGACATTCGTGCCCAGCGCCGTTTCCATTGATTTCGAGACGGCCAGCACTCTCGACCTCCGGAAGACGGGCGCACACGAGTATGCCCGCCATCCGGACACGCGCATCCTGTGCCTGAGCTACGCCTTCGAGGGCGCGAAGGTCAAACGCTGGAAGCCCGGCGAGCCGTTCCCCCAAGAACTAGCAGATCACGTCGCGCGTCGTCGCCATGTCCACGGCTGGAACGTGGGCTTCGAGCTTGTCATCTGGAACTACGTGCTCCTTCGTCAGCATCCCGAGCTGTGCCCGCTTGAGGTCGGCCAGCTCCGGGACACGATGGCGCGGGCCGCCTATTGGGGCTTGCCCCTCTCGCTCGATGAAGCCGCGAAAGCCGTCGGCCTGCCGCCCGAGTTCTGGAAGGACAAGGACGGCCACAGGCTGATGATGCAGATGAACAAACCCCGGCGCACGAAGTCGGGCTTGTCGTGGTGGCACGAGGAAGACCCGGCAAAGCTGGATCGTCTGCAAGACTACTGCGATCAGGACGTTGTGACCGAAGCGTCGGTAGGCGCGCTGATCCCCGCGCTGCCCGAAGAAGAACAGGCGCTCTGGGAACTAGACCAGAAGATCAACGAGCGCGGTGTCCAGGTAGATCTGGACATGGTGGACACGCTCAAGGGGATGGCTTCCCGGGCTGGCGCCGACACCAACTCCTACGTCGAACAGCTCACCAACGGCGCGGTGAAGACCATCACGAGCACCGCCGCGCTCCAGACCTATCTCACGTCCATTGGCTCGCCCATCGCGAACCTCAAGAAAGATACCGTGCAGCAGCGGCTCGATGATCCGAGCACGCCCGACCACGAGCGCGAGATTTTGGAGCTGCGCCTGGACGGCGCGAAGACGAGCACGGCCAAGCTCAACGCCATGATCGAGGCGTCCCGCCACGATGGCCGCGCCCGGGGCGCCCTCCAGTTCTATGGAGCCTCACGCACGGGCCGCTGGGCGGGGCGCCTGATCCAGCTCCAGAACATGCCGCGCGGCACGGTCAAGCTGATCGAGCAAGCTCTTGAGGCAATCGCGAACGGCATGTCGGATGACCTCTTGGAGGCGTTCTTCGGGCCGCTCCTCGGGATCGTGTCCAGCGCCCTACGTGGGTGCATCGTCGCGAAGCCCGGCAACAAGCTCGTCGTCGCTGACTTCGCGCAGATCGAGGCGAGGGTGGTCGCGTGGCTCGCCGGTCAGTCGGACATTCTGGACACCTTCCGCGCCTATGACGCGGGCACCGGCCCCGACGTTTACACCTACACCGCTCGCCAGAATGGTTCTAGCAACCGCCAGCTCGGGAAAGTCCTCGTGCTCGCCTGTGGCTTCGGTATGTCCTGGCGGAAGTTCAAGGACACGGCCAAGACCTACGGCCTAGCCCTGACAGACGAGTTTGCCGAGCAGGCCGTCAAGACGTGGCGCGCCAACAACCGCATGATCGTCCAGTTCTGGTGGGACTGCGACGCCGCCGCCAAGGCTGTGCTCCAGTCGGCCATCAATGGCGCCAGCGCGAGCTACAACGTCGGGCCGGTGTCCTTCGCCATGTGGCGCGGGCATCTGCTGATCAAGCTGCCCTCCGGGCGCAAGTTGGTCTATCGCGACGCCCGCCTCGAAACAGACGAGCTGGGCCGCGTCGGCATCACCTACATGGGAGTGGACCAGTACACGCGGAAGTGGAAGCGGCAACGCACCTACGGCGGCAAGCTGGTCGAGAACATCACGCAGGCCGTCGCCCGCGACATCATGGCGCTCGCCACCCAGCGGGCTGAGCATTTGGGCTTGCGGCCCGAGCTGCTGGTCCACGACGAGATGATTTGCGAAGCCCCGGCAGCGACGGCGGACACGTCGCTCAAGCACCTGCTCCGCGCGATGAAGTTGCCGCCTGTTTGGGCAAAGGGACTGCCGGTCGATGCCGCCGGATGGGCGGGCGACCGCTATAAAAAATGACCTCGTTGTTGCTTTTGTTGTTTTTGATGCTTGACGAAACCGACAAAACAACGCGAGGATGGCCGCCAGATGGACAGGACAGCCATCGGGAAAAGGATCGAGCAAAATGGCAATCAAGACGAAGAAGAAGTATCGGCTGACCCGTGAGACGAAGGTGGTTTTCGGGGTCACGCTGCACCGCATCGAGGCGCTGGTATCGTTCGGCACGGTGGTAGCCGGTGCGTTGGGTGGCTGGGTGGCGTCAGAAGCGAACCTGAGCCAGTTGGATAACGCTTGGGTGTCGGGCAACGCTCAGGTGTCGGGCAACGCTCAGGTGTCGGGCGACGCTTGGGTGTCGGGCGACGCCCGGGTGTCGGGCGACGCTCGGGTGTTGGGCAACGCTCAGGTGTCGGGCGACGCTTGGGTGTCGGGCGACGCTCGGGTGTTGGGCAACGCTCAGGTGTCGGGCGACGCTTGGGTGTCGGGCGACGCTCGGGTGTTGGGCAACGCCCGGGTGTCGGGCGACGCTCGGGTGTTGGGCAACGCTCAGGTGTTGGGCAACGCTCAGGTGTTGGGCAACGCTCAGGTGTGGGGCGACGCCCGGGTGTCCGCGCCCGTAATCGTTGTTAGCGGCATCACCTACAATGTGACTATCACTGATGCCCACATGGCGATTGGTTGCCAGATGCACCCCATCGCGGACTGGCGTGGGTTCAGCGCACGGAAGATCGCGGCGATGGATGGGGCGGCGGGGTCCAAGTTCTGGAAAGCATACGGCGCCTTCCTCCTCGGCGTCTGTGACGAGACGAAACGCCCGTTCGTGGCGGTGGCTCCGGAGCAAGGCTGACCAACATGGACGCCACTCACCCCGTCGAAGATGTCTGGCTGCTGATGGACCGCAAAGCCCGGTACGACCGGGTGAAGCAGCTCGCCCACGAAGATCAGATGTCGGCCTCGCAGATCGCAGCCGCGATCCCGGGCGCTTCGCGCAACGCCGTCATCGGCGTCATCCATCGTTCGAAGGGCCAGATCAAACTCTACCGGCGCCCGGACAGGGAAGCCCGGCTCTTGGCGCGGGCAACGTCCCGCGTCCGGGGGCGCAACGTCAAGGGCTCGCCGGACAGACAGGTGACCATCGTCCGCGTGTCCCCGCAAACCGAGCAGGAGCTGTTCAACGCCCCTGCCTGGCAACCGCTCCCCGGGTCCGAGCCGAAGCCCCTCATGGACCGCGCCGAGCGCGGTTGTCGCTGGCCGGTGACGGTGGGCGGCAAGAGCCTGTTCTGCAACTGCCACGTCGAGAGACGGCCCGACGGCCTCGCCTATTGCGACGACCACTACGCCATCTACAGGAGCCCCGCACCGTGACCAACCCCCTCTATCGGAGCCCCGACAAATGAGCCGCGATGAGGTTGTTGAGGCTATCGAAATCGCCCTCGGGGACACGATCAACGGCGACGTGTCCAACCGCCGCTACGTACCCGAGCGCAACGTCGCCCGGCAGCTCACTGTGACTCGCCGTGTCCTCGCGGAGCTGCCGCCCGAAGTGACCGTCCATGAGCTGCTGGAGGCGCTTGAAGAATGACCAACGATCTGCGTCCGCCGAAGAAGCCGTCCCTGTCTGACCATCTGCGCGAGATGCGCGAGCGGATGCGTGAGGTGAACCGCGCGGACGCGCTGATCCCGCATACACCGCTGTTGGGGGCGTTTTTCGCTGATGGAGCAGTGACCCGGATCGCGGGTCTTTTCGGAGAACACCAATGTCCGACCCCAACAAGGTCAACGGCCTGCCCGTCGCAGGCTACAACGCCCAGCCGCCCCACAAGATCGAGGCGGTCAATGTCCACAAGGATACCGAGGAGCGGCTGTTGCGCCGCATCGAGTCCCTGCCGGACATCGTGCCGGACCTCGACCACCGCTGGGCCGCCGTGGCCCGGACGCACTTCGAGCAGGGCTTCATGGCGCTGAACCGCGCCGTCTTCAAGCCGGGTCGGGTCGTCCTGCCCGGGGATGATGTGGCGCAGGGTGCTGTCGATGGCTGACGACGAGCGCAGCTTCAACCCCGGCCTCGCACGCCCGCACGGGCTCCGTCACGTCGCTAACGGGCTCATCTCGCTGACCTACAGCGAGATGCAGGAACTGACCCGGAAGATGTTGGACTATTCGAACGACACGCTCCCCGACAAGCTCGTGAAGGCGGCGCATGAGATTATCGCCGCCGAGCCGCCGGACACCGGCCCGAAGCCGAGGGCGCCCGTCACCTTCCCTCGCGACTAACTGCTCCGCGCCGCTTCGCGGGGCTCCACTGGCCCGGGGTCTGCACCAGCCCCGGGCTTTCTCGCAACTTGGTGTCCGCGTTGTGCTACGAAGCACCCGTTGCAACCCCTCTCTCACTCCCATGCATGGAGGCCATCTTGGCTAACACCGCCCTTCCTCTCCGCAATCCTGACCGCCGCAAGGTCGGCGTCGTTTACGCCGACAGCACCATCACCCTCACCAACGACGCCACCCTGGTTTTCGCCGCCACCGCTGGCGCCGCGTTCACGGCCACCCTGCCCGCCGCCGCCGATGTTCCCGCCGGTGACGCCATCGAGTTCAAGAAGACCGACGCCTCGGCCAACGACTTCACGGTGGCCCGCGCGGGCGCCGACACCATCGACGGCGCCAACTCGAAGGTGCTGGGCGCGCAGTACGACTGGCTGCGTCTCATCTCCGATGGCGTCTCGAAGTGGTCCGTCGCGGGCTCCGTCCTGAGCGCCTAAACGCCGGATCGGGCCGGGTTCCTCCCGGTGATCTTGAGGCATGGAAACCCCCGGTCTTGTGGCCGGGGGTTTTGCTTTTGTTCGGTGCCGCACTGCTGCACATGTGCTGCATTTCGGCGCAAACTTGCCGAGCAACGACGAGCACCGAAGCAACGTGACGTGTCCGTGGACACCGGAACTCTTGGAAATCCCCCGTTGCTCGCGTTGCTTCCGAAGCGCGCTGCTCCCTTGGTAAGGGAGAGGTCGAGAGTTCAATCCTCTCTTGCAGCACCATTTCCTTAGTCAGATCAATGCGCGCCGTTGCCGGCTGACTTATGTCGCGCTCAGGGCTTCGGTGGGGGCGAGACGGGCGGCGCGCATGGCGGGGTAGAGGCCGGCGAGGCCACCGATGAGGAGGGTTGCGGCCATGCCACCCCCAGCCACCCAGAGCGGGATATCGACGGGCCAGCCCTGGAGGCGGGCATAGCCGGCGGTGACAATGGCGCCGATAACGATGCCGCTGCCGCCGCCCAGCAGGGCCAGCAGCAGGGCTTCGCCGAAGAACTGCAGGCGGATGTGGCCGCGCGTGGCGCCCTGCGAGCGGCGGAGGCCGATCTCGGCGCGGCGCTCGAGCACCGAGATGACCATGGTATTGGCAACGCCGATACCACCCACCAGCAGAGCCACCGCGCCGAGACCCAGAAGCAGGCCGGTGAAGGCCACGTCCGCCGCCGCTTCGGCTGCGATGGCGTCGGAGGGGCGCGACACGTCGACCTCGTTGGGCTGCTCGGGATTGGCGGTGCGGGCCAGAAGCGCGCGCACGGACTCGATCGCGGCGGGGTCGGTGCGCACGTAAAGCGTTGTGATATCCCCCTCAAAGTCGAGGAAAGCTTTGCCTCCTGGCCACCCAATGAGCGCGGAAAGATCGAGAAGCGGCACCAGCGATACCGGCTCGAGAATGCCCACCACGGTAAACCAGCGGCCGCCCAGCCAGATCGGCTGGCCAATGAGGCTCGAACCGATACCGAGCCGGCTGGCCGCGCGGGAACCGAGGACCACGGCGGGGAAACTCGCGGGGGCCGGGGTGAGCCAGGAACCGGCCGCGATCCGGGCGCTGACCGTGTCGAGCAGGTCGAGCCGGGCCGCATAGACCGCAATGCCGCCCGACTGGCTGGGCGGGATGCGGTTGGTGCGATAGACCTTGGCCTCGGGGAGGAGGCCGATGGCCGTGACCGCCTCGACCCCGGCGATGCGGCCTACCATGGCGATTGCCTCGGGCTCCATCGTCGCGGCTTCGCCGAACATGGTGGTCCCCGGCCCCGCGCTTAGCAGGTTGGTGCCGAGCTCGCCCAGCAACTGGTTGAGCTGGGCGCGGCTTGAGGTCGAGATGCCCACGACGGCGATCATGGCCGCAATGCCGATGGCAATGCCGAGCGCCGACAGTACGACGCGCAGCGGGCGGGCGCGCAGCCCATAGGCGGCGAGCCGCACGATATCGAGCGGCAGGAGCCGCGCCGGTTCGAGCGAGATGTTCATGCGGTGCGCCGGCGATCGTCGACGAGTTCGCCGTCGCGCATTGAGGCCTGCCGGTCGAGGCGCGCCGCGAGGTCGCGATCGTGAGTAATGACGACGACCGCGGTGCCGCTGCGATGGAGCTCGAGCAGCAACTGCACGACCCCCTCCCCCGAGCTGCTGTCGAGCGCTCCCGTGGGCTCGTCGGCGAGCAGCAGCGCAGGTCGCCGCGCGAGAGCGCGGGCGATGGCGGTGCGCTGCTTTTCGCCGCCCGACATCTGGTGCGGGCGATGGCCGAGGCGATGCGCGAGGCCGACCTGATCGAGCGCTGCCTCGGCGCGGCGTCGCCGCTCGGCGCGGCCGACGCCTGTATAGAGAAGGCCGTCGGCGACGTTATCGAGCGCCGAAACGCCGGGCGACAGATGGAAATGCTGGAAGACGAAGCCGATGCGGCGCGCGCGCAAAGCGGAGAGGTCGCTGTCCTTCAGGCGGGCGACGTCGTGGCCATCGATCTCGACCGTGCCCGAGCTGGCGCGATCGAGGGTGCCGATGATGTTGAGCATTGTCGACTTGCCCGAGCCCGATGGCCCGACAATGGCGACGAGTTCGCCGCGGGCGATTTCGAGCGTCACGTCGCGCAGGCCGAACACGCCGCCGGCGAAGGCGCGCGTGACGCCGCGGAGCGAGATGATGGCGTCGCTCACCGTGGCACTCCCACCAGCATGCCTTCGGCGATCCCCTCACCGCTGACTTCGACGCGGCCGGCGGCGAACAGTCCCGTGGTGACGGCGACGAGCAGGCTCTGGCCGTCGTCGACCGCCTCGACGGCAAAGCCGCCCTCCGGCCGTGCAAGCAAGGCCGCGACGGGAACGGACAGCACGTCCTCACGGCCGCTGCTCACCAGCTCGACATCGACCGACGCCACCTCCAGCGCGCCAAGCGCCACCTGATCGGCGATGGCGATGGTGACCTCGATCGTGCCGTTGGACACCACGGAGCCGATTTCCGAGATCGTGCCGTCGACCACGCTGTCGTCGGGCAAGGTGATGGTGGCATCGCGGCCGACTGCGGCGAGACCCTGGTCGGCGACGGCAAGCGGCACCGTGACCAGCCGCTCGATACGCGAATAGTCGAGAACCACGCCGCCATCGGCGGCCGAAGCACCAAGCACCTCGCCAATGCTGGCGCCATGGGCGGCGATATGCGCCGGACCGGGCGCGACAACGAGCTGGCTCGGACCGACGATGCCGGTCACCGGCAAGCCGGCGTCGCGCTGCCAGGCGCGAACCTTGTCGCGCAACGGCCCCTCATAGCCGAGGGCGGCCAGATTGTCGGCAAGCTGCCGGACATCGGCATCATCGGAGGCGCGGGCCGCGAGGGCGTCGCGCTCGGTGCGCAGCGCCGCGCGCTTCTGCTCGGCATCGGCCACGGCAAGCCGCGCGGTCACCGTATCGAGGCCGGCGACAGCGATCTCCTTGCGCAGGCCACGAAGCGCAGAGTCGAAGCCGGCGCGCGCCGCAGCGAGTTCGGCCTCGGCCGCGGCAATCTCGACCGTGGGCGCGAGTTCGGCGGCGGAGAGCTTGGTGACGCGCGCCAGCCTCGCTTCGGCCGCGCCGACGGCGCCGATGAGCTGGATGAACTCGGCGGTGGCCGGCGCCGATGACATTGCGTCGGCGAGCCTCGCCGCCGCATCGGCGGCGCGGACCTGGGCGTCCGCAAGCCGCTCCTGCTCGAGCTCCAGCGTCAGCCCGGCGGCCGCGAGCGCCGTCTCGGCCTCCTCCAGCTCCACCCACACCGGCACATTGTCCCCGGCGTCGAAGCGCAGCGTGCGATGCTGCGGAACCTCGCCGTAGAACAGGAGCGTCGGCTGGCCGTCGAGAGCATAGAGTGCCCCGCCCCGCTCGACCGTGGACCCCACGGGCGCGATGGCGGTGAGCATGGCCGGCACCCCGGGCGAGGCCCGCAGCGTGCTCAGCTCGCCATAGCCGAGAGTCCCCGTGACGGTCCTCGTGTCGAGCAGCGTCCCGCGTGTCACCCTGGCCGTCGCGGCAGGTAGGGCGGACGGCGCCGCCGCGGGAGGAGCCGGCTGGAGCCAGAGCCAGCCGGCGATGGCGACGGCCCCGGCGGCGAGTCCGAGCGCGCCACCGGTGAGAATAGTCCGCAGGCGCGTCATCCGCCGATCATCACCCGGCCGGCGCCCTGGCGAAGTTCGCCGCACGCCTTCATGGCCGTCTCAAGCCGTGCATCGCCGGGGGCAAGGCCCAGCGCACTCAGATCGTAGCCACCCTTGGCATCCGGATCGGGAAACTCTGGAACGCCATTCTCCCGCACGCATTGCGACAGCTTGATGAGCGCGTCGATTTGCTCGGGCGAAACGTCTTCGTCGCGCATGCCTTCCGGAGCGAGGTCGCGGCAGGCTTCCGTTGCTTTCCGGAAACGCTCCTGTCCGCCCTTCTCGATGAGGAACTTGAAGCCGCCATCGGCGTCCGGATCGGGGAACTCGGCATAGCCGTTGTCGCGCACGCATTGGGCAAATGCCAGTGCGGCGTCATGGTTGTCGGGCGACTGCTGCGCCGCCACGGGCGAGCCGGTCACGACTGCCACGGCGAGCAGAATGGGCAGGAATATCTTAGGTGTCATCGTCACGTCTCCGATTGGGGAGCCGTGAGATACGAAACGGCGCGTTAGGTGGCCGTTAGGGGCTCGCGTCGTCCGCGACGACCGGCAAGCGGACGCGGACGACGAGGCCGCCGCCGGCGCGTGCAATGGCCTGAACTTCGCCACCATGCGCATGGGCGACGGAGCGCACGATCGAGAGGCCAAGCCCTGCCCCGCGCACCGTTGCACCGCGCGCCGCGCCGGCCAGCCGATCGGTCGCGGCGAGGCGGCGGAACGGCTCGAACAGGCCGGGCACTTCGTAGGCCGGGATCGCCGGACCCGTGTTCTCGACGACGAGCTCGACGGTGCCTGCGTCGGTGCGCGTCCGCGCCCGCACCCAGCCGTCTTCGGGAGCATTGTACTGGATGCCGTTCTCGATGAGGTTCTGCACCAGCCGTTCGAGAAGAAAGGCATCGCCCATGACGATGCCGGAACGGAAGTCCGTTTCGAGAGCAATGCCGACCCTGTCGGCGAGCGGCTGCAGGTCGGCGACCGCGTGCCCCGCGACCTCGCCGAGGTCGACCGGGTGGAAGTCCGCGGCGCGCTGCTCGCTGCTCGCCAGCGTCAGCAGGCCGTCGGTCAGCTTCTCGTGCCGCTTGTTGACCGCGAGCAGAGTGGTGCCGAGCTGCTTGATCTTGTCGTCCGCCTTCTCGTCGAGCAAAGCGACCTCGATCAGCGTGCGCGCGATCGTCAACGGCGTGCGCAGCTCGTGCGAAGCGTTGGCGACGAAGCGGCGCTGACTGTCGAAGGAGCGGTCGAGCCGTTCGAGCATCTCGTCGAGCGTATCGGCGAGATTCTTGATCTCGTCATTGGGGCCGGCAAGCGCAATGCGCTCGTGGAGACTCCGGTCGGCGACGCGGCGCGCCGTGGCGGTGATGTCGCGCAGGGGCTGGAGCGCCTGCCCTGCCACCAGCCAGCCGATTGCTCCCGCGATCACCGTCATGATGGCGGCAATGATCCCCGAAACGATGAGCATTGTCTGCAGCGTGTCCACGCGCGCCCGCCGGATCATCACATCGATGATGCGGCGACCCTGGTCCATCTCGTCGGCCGTGGCCTCGAGCGGCGGGCTCCCCGGCGCCGTGCGGATCATGAACTGCTGGTCGATCACCTGGCCGAGGAACAGATAGATGAAGGCGATAAGGGCGACGCTCGCGGCAAAGAACGCACCCGCATAGAGCAGGCTCAGCCGGGTACGGATGGTCCAGGGGAAGCCGAAGATCTTCATTTGAGCCGGTAGCCTACGCCTTGCACAGTGTCGATCACTTGTGGTTCGCCCAGCTTGCGGCGGACATTCATGACGGTGAAGCGGACCACGTTGGTGAAGGGGTCGATCTGCTCGTCCCACGCCTTCTCGAGCAGCTGCTCGGCCGAGACCACCCCGCCGTCGGCGCGCATCAGCTCTTCGAGAACCGCGAACTCCTTGCGCGACAGGTCGACGGGCCGGTCGTCCCGCAGCACCGTCCGCCGGTGCGGATCGAGACGGATGCCGGCCCGCTCGAGCACCGGCGCGATGGCCGGCCGGGCGCGGCGGCCGAGTGCCTGCACGCGGGCAACGAGCTCGGCAAAAGCGAAAGGCTTGATCAGATAGTCGTCCGCGCCGAGGCCGAGCCCGCTGACGCGCTGGGACACGGCGGTCGCGGCGGTCAGCATCAGGATGCGGGTCTCGGACTCGGATTTGACGAGGGTGGCGCAGACCTCGTCGCCCGACACGATCGGCAGGTCGCGGTCGAGGACGCACGTCATAGTCGTTGATGCCGGCGCGCTCGAGCGCCGCCTCGCCATCATAGGCGACATCGACCGCCATGGCGTGGCGCCGCAGGCCTTCGGCAATCGAATCGGCGAGCTGGCGCTCGTCTTCGGCAATGAGGACACGCACGATGATATCCGCGAGGTGACTGGTGACCGCTATAGCTCCGTCGAGGCTAACTCGTCCCGTGTTGGAGCCGCGTTAGGGCAGTCCGCGACCGCACGGGACGTGCACGCAACCGGGATGTTGCCAGAATGCCGCACTGTGGCCTCCGGATGGCCGTTGACCGGTTTGTGATCGGTCCATTTCGCTGTCGTTAAGGCGGACTCGTGTAGGGAACCACTTCCCTGCGCGCGGCATTGATAGCCGGGCACTTCCAAAGCCAGAGTTCGTAATGACTGCAGCACTTTCCGTTCCCTCGCGCCGCGCGTTCATGGCCGGCGGAGCAAGCCTCGCCGCGCTGACGCTCGCCGGATGCGCGACGTCGCGACGTATCGAGCGGATCGATCAGCCGCAGTTCTCCGATTACTACCTGCAGATGTACGGGCCGATCCCCAATGAGCGGTTCCCGATCCCGGCGATCGACCTCGCCAAGCTTGATCCCAACATGTTCCGCACCGTTGTCAGCGATCCCACCGGCGAAGCGCCGGGGACGATCGTGGTCAACACCGGCGAGCGCCACCTCTACCTCGTGCTCGAGGGCGGGCAGGCGATCCGTTACGGCGTCGGCATCGGGCGCGACGGCTTCACCTGGTCGGGCCGCGCCAAGGTGGGCCGCAAGGCCGAATGGCCGACCTGGACGCCGACCAAGGAGATGATGGAGCGCCAGCCCGAGACGCGAGAATTCGCGGGCGGCATGCCGCCGGGGCTGACCAATCCGCTGGGCGCGCGCGCCCTCTACATCTATCAGGACGGCCGCGACACGCTCTACCGCCTGCACGGCACGATGGAAGTGTGGTCGATCGGCGGCGCCGTGTCCTCGGGCTGCGTGCGCCTGCTGTTCCACGACATCATCGACCTCTACAGCCGCGCGCCGGTCGGCACGCCGATCATCGTCAACCAGTAGCCGCCGGAACCGGGCCATTGGCCCACACGTTCTTCCTGCCGATACGCAATGGCAGGAGGAGCGTGAAGATGGCCGCATCCATCAAGGCCGGCAGTGTCGCGCAGGTCGACAGCCTGGTCGACGAGAACGGGTCGCGCATCGATGTGGGCGAGGACCGCTCGCTCAAGATCGCCGAAGAGTTCGAGCCCGCGGTGGGCGGAACAAGCCCGACCAATTGGTGGCGCGCGGGGTTGATCGCGCTGTTCATCGTAGCCGCGCTGCTGTTGGCGCTGCAACTGCTCAACGGCAATCACCAGACCGATGTGGTGCCCGGCACGCCGATTGCGGCGCCGCCGGAGTAGACCACCACGCCCTAGGCTCAGAAGCTCGATATCAGCGCGTCCTTGAGCTCATAGGTCAGGTACTCGTGCTTGTCGCCCTTCTTGCCGCGGGCTTCGGCCGTGAGCTTGGTCGGCGTCACCACCACGGGGCAGGTCCTCTTGCCGTTCTTGTCGGTGGTGCAGTTGTCGAAGTCGATGCAACGCATCGTCTTGGTGAAGGGGTCGAGCGTACAGCCGCGACCGATGCCGCTGGTGCCGCCACCATTGGGCTCGGCCACCGCCGGACCCACCGCTGCAAGGCCGGTAACGAGGATCGTCGCGAATGCAAGTTTCAACATCGGAAGCCTCCTGTGCTTGGTGAAGGGAGGCTGGACCCGCGCGGCTGAACCGCCGCTGAAGCCGCCAGTCAGCAAAGCAAAGGGCCCGAGCGGAACCCGGGCCCTGCTCATTTATGGAGGTGCGTTCTAGCCCTGCTGGATCGGCGAGATCTGGATCTCGACGCGGCGGTTCTGCGAGCGGCCGGTTTCGTTGGAATTGGAGGCGATCGGGTCGCTCTCGCCCTTGCCTTCGATATAGAAGCGGCGCTGGTCGATGCCCTGGTTGGCGAGCACGGTGGCGACGGCGACGGCGCGGCGCTGCGACAGGTCCTGATTATGAGCGTCCGAACCGGTGTTGTCGGTGTGGCCGTAGACGTCGACGATGGTCTTGTTGAACTTCCTCAGCACAAGGCCGACCGCGACCAGCGTCTCGCTGAAGGTCGGCTGCACCGTGGCGGAGTCGACGCCGAAGGTGATGTTGGAGGGCATGTTGAGGATGATCTGCTGGCCGACGCGGGTCACCGAGACGCCGGTGCCCTGGAGCTGGGCGCGCAGCTCGGCTTCCTGCTGGTCCATGTAGCTGCCGATGGCGGCGCCGGTGATGCCGCCGATGCCGGCGCCCAGCAGCGCCGCAACGCGCGGATCGGTACCGGTGGCGGTGCCCACTATAGCGCCCAGCACCGCACCCGAGCCGGCGCCGATGATGGTGCCGCCCGAGGTCTTCGAGAGCTGCTGTTCATTGGTGTAGGGATTGACGGTGCTGCAGGCAGCAAGGGAAAGGGCCGCGAGGCCCGCGACGAAAACGTTGGACTTCATGACTTTACCCCCTGGAGGACACCTGTTGGGCGCCCTTTTGAGCAGAGAATGCGGCAGCACGGTGATTGCCGCAAGCGGCGATTGCCCGGCGGGCGGGCTTCAGCCGTGGGCCCAGCCGCCATCGACGAGGAAGTCCTGGCCGGAGATCATCTGGCTGTCGTCGGCGGCAAGAAACATCGCCATGCGGGCGATGTCGGCGGGATAGAGCCGGCCCTTGAGCGCCTGCTGGGCATCGATCAGCGCGTTCTCGGCGTCCCCCACCCAGTGGGTGAGCTGCCGCTCGGTCATGATCCAGCCGGGCACCAGCGTGTTGACGCGGATACCGTGCTGGCCAAGATCGCGCGCCAGCGAGCGCGACATGCCGTGGGCGGCCGCCTTGCTCGCCGTGTAGGCGGTGAGATTGCCGGTGAGGATCATCCAGCTGATCGAGCCGAAATTGACGATCGAGCCGCGGCCAGCCTTAATCATGCCGGGGATCACCGCCTGCGCGGCAAAGAAGGCATGACGGAGGTTGACGTTCACCGCCTTGTCCCAGGCCTCCTCGGTCACTTCGTTCCAGGCGATGCGCTGGTCGTTGGCGGCGTTGTTGACGAGCGCCAGCGCCGGCCCGTGCGCGGCCTCGAAGCCGCGGATCGTCGCCTGGTAGGCGGCGGTATCGGTGATGTCGCAGCGCGCGAACTTCGCCGTGTGCCCGGCAGCGATGAGTTCTGCCTCGAGCGCCGCGCCGCGCTCCCCGGCGATATCGACGAAGCCGACCTTGGCGCCCTGCGCAGCGAACTCGCGCACGATCGTCTCGCCGATGCCGGACGCGCCACCGGAGATCACCACCGGCATGCCGTCGAGGCTCGGATAGCGGGCGAATTGACTGGACATGGCGGCTCCGGGTTCGTGCTCGGAGCGCTGTCTATCGGGGGGCGGCGGAACGAGCAAGGGGCGAGCGCCGCCCCGCGCCTCAGTCTGCTTCGACGATCACCTTGTCGCGCGGGGCGAAGTCGCTGGCTTCGATGCGGTCGAGCAGAGCGGTGATCTTGTCCACATTGGCGATGTGACGGTCTTCCATGGTGAAGTTGAAGGTCACGTATTCGCGGCCCGGGCAGAAGGTGCAGATGTTGGCGGCCGGGTGCCAGGCGCCGCAATAGATCGGTTCGACCATGCCCTGCGTCATCGGGCCGTTGGTGCGGTGCGGCGGCACCAGCGTCAGCACGACATGGATGAAGTTGTTGAAGCGCCAGAAGCGCTTGCCGGGCAGGAACGGTAGCGCCTTGTTGAGGGCGCGGATGGTCTTGAACATTGTCATCGCCATCACCTGGAACTTGGTGATGTCGGTCTTTTCGATCTTGTCGACGGTGTCGTCGACGGCGCGGACATATTCGATGAAATCCTCAGACCAGGAGAACTTCGCCTGCAGCGCGCGGACGCGGAAGAAATTGTCGTCGGACGCGTTACGGTTGCCATCGAGCATGGTGTAGGCGGCGCCCACGACCTTCTCGGAGAAGTACTTCTCCTTGCCCTCGCCGTTGAGGCCGTGCGTGACGAGCGCGAAGTAGAGCGAGCGCTGGCGCACACCCAGGCGGTTGGCGAGCAGGCGGAGGCGATGGCGCTTGATGGCGAGCGTCTTGAAGCCCCAGGGCTTCTCCTTGGTTGCCAGCAGGTTGCCCAGCAGCACGTAGGACAGGGTCAACGACATGCCGCTCGCGGCGGCCTTGAAGCGGCTCCAGAATGGAAGCCTGTTCGCCTGGTTCGACATGACGCCATGCGCCGCCGACTGCGAGCGCGTCAGCAGCGCGGAGTCGGAACCTTCGAGCAGGGCATGGCTGGCGCGCACCTGGATGACGGAGGAGCGTCCCTCGGCATCGGGACCTCCCCGGCGCACCGCGGCCATGACGCGGAACAGCGGCAGGTCCTGATGGGCGAAGATGTCCTCGGACTTGCTCAGCCATTTATCGGGGTAGCCGTCGAACTCGTCGACCATCTCGATATGGGTGATGGCATCGAGAATGTGCTTGGCGAAGGGCTGGCCGGGGCTCGCGCCCCAGAAGCCGTGGGTCAGTTGCGGCGCCAGCGACACCATGGAGGCAACAAGATTGCCAATCGAATCCTTGTCGAAGCTCATCTTCGAGAAGGCGGTGAAGAACACCGTGTCGCGCGCCTCGTAGAGGAACCACTGGAAATTGGTGAAGAGCGCCCGCGGATCCTTGGCCACGGCGGCCCTGGCCAGCTCCAGGATTTCCGCCTGATCGCTGGCGAAGCTCGACGACGAGAAACTCTTCATTTTGACTGATCCCCAACCCTAAGGACTACTTATCATCGGTTTTGCGAGCGACAAGCGTAATCACGGATTAGACGCCGGCCGACAGCAAAGTCGTGGCGAAATCTCATCACTAGCGTGCGATTGGACTTAAGGAGCGCCGTCTGAACGGGAAATGACCGGTTCGCTCAGGACCGCGTCGAGGGCCGTCAGCCGGGGCAGAAGCCGCTCTTCCACATAGAAATTGAACGTGACCTGCCGCCGGCCGGGCACGATCACGCAGGCATTTGCCCCCTCGAGCGCGGCCCCGGCATAGACCGGTTCGAGCAGGCCACGCGTCAGCCCGCCGCCGAGCCGATGCGGTGGAATGAGGCCGATGACAACGTCGTAGGGCATGAACTGGAACAGCTTCGGCGTGTAGGCGAAGGGCACGATGCGGCTCAGCGATCGGTGGAGGCGGATGCCCTCGGTGTTCATGGCGTCGTTGAATCCGGCCTCCCTGCCCTCCGACCGGGCGAGCTGCGCGTCGACGGCGCGCACATAGTCGGCGAAGCCGTCGCGATTGCGGAAGGCCGCGAAGCGCATCCGCATGCGCATGAAGGCATCGCGATCGGCCCCACCGCCATCGTCGATGACCGAATAGGTCGCGCTTACGCGCCGCTTGCCGCGCGCCGTTCCCGCATCGAACAGTGTGTGCATCACCAGCGCGAACAACAAAGCGCGCTGACGAACCCCATGGTGCCGTGCGCGTTGCGAGAACAGCGCCCGTGGGTAGGCGCGCGAGGCATAGCGGAATGGCCCCGGTCGCAGCGTCACGAGGTTGCCCGCCAGCATATGCAGGCTCGCGAGCACAGCACCGAGGCCGGTGGCCGCGGCCCTCACCAGCGGGGCGGCATCGCGACCACCGCGCGCGATCGGATGGACCGCCGATTGCGAGCGCGACAGCAGCGCCGAGTCGGCCCCCTCGACGAGAGCATGCGACACCTGGACGAGAAGGAAGCCGGATCGGCCATCGGGCGAAGCGATCTCGGCCGCGGCATGGCGGATGCGGAACAAGGGCAACGCCGGATCGGCGAAGACGTCGTCGCCGCGGTCGACCCAGCGATCGGGGAAGCCGTCGAGCGTCGCGACGCTCTCTCTGTAGAGGACGCGGCTGAGGAGGTCGTCGGACACATCGCCGAAGCCGGCGGTCAGTTGCGGGGCGAGGCCGACAAGGGCACGCGCCGCGGCAAGCAGTTCGGCGGGACTGAAGGCGTGTGACGTGAAGGCGGCGAAGAACGCGACATTGCGCTGGCGGTACATGTACCACTGCATGTCGGTGAAGCCGGCGGTCGGATCGGGCGACGATGACATATGGCGGAGTGTGTGATCGCGCGGCGATGCGCGCAAGCTTGCCGTCATCACCCCCAGACCCTAGAATTATTCCAGCCTTCTCGGCGGGAGCTCAGCAGCTTCAATGGCTTAGGCGTTGCCGTCGCGCGGCGAATTGACCTATGTCAACGACAGCCACGCGAAACTAGGGTCCCCTCGCCTCATCAACGGCACGAGACTTCAGATGGACTATCGCGGGATCTTCGAGGACGCAGTCGATGCATTGAGGGCGGAGAAGCGATACCGCGTCTTTGCCGACCTCGAGCGGATTGCCGGCCGCTTCCCCCGGGCGGTCTATCGCGATCAGTCCGACAATGCCCGGGAGATCACCATCTGGTGCTCCAACGACTATCTGGGGATGGGCCAGCACGCGGTGACCATCGCAGCGATGCAGGACACCGCCGCCAAGCTCGGCGTCGGCGCCGGTGGCACGCGCAACATCTCGGGCACCAACCGCCCGCTGGTCGAGCTCGAGCGCTCGCTCGCCGATCTCCACCGCAAGGAAGCGGCGCTGGTGTTCACCTCGGGCTTTGTGAGCAACGAAGCGGCGATCTCGACCATCGCCCGGCTGATGCCGGACTGCGTGATTCTCTCCGACCAGCTCAACCACGCCTCGATGATCCAGGGCGTGCGCCAGAGCGGCATGGAAAAGAAGATCTTCCGCCACAACGACCTCGCCCATCTGCGCGAATTGCTGAGCGCGGTGGACCGCAAGCGGCCCAAGCTGATCGCCTTCGAGTCGGTGTACTCGATGGATGGCGATGTGGCGCCGATCAAGGAAATCTGCGACCTCGCCGAAGAGTTCGGCGCGCTCACCTATATCGACGAAGTGCACGCGGTGGGAATCTACGGCCCGCGCGGCGGCGGCATTGCCGAACGCGACGGGCTGATGGAGCGGATCGACATCATCGAGGGAACCCTCGCCAAGGGCTTCGGCGTGATGGGCGGCTACATCGCCGCCAACCGCGCCATCGTCGATGCCGTGCGCTCCTACGCGCCCGAGTTCATCTTCACGACGGCCCTGCCCCCGGCGCTGTGTGCCGCAGCGCGTGCCTCGATCGAACACCTCAAGAGCTCGAACGACGAACGCGCCAGCCACCAGCGGCAGGCACAGCTCACCAAGGACATCCTCGCCGATGCCGGCCTGCCGGTCATGCCGACCGATACCCATATCGTGCCGCTGATCGTGGGCGATGCGCGCCTCTGCAAGGCCGCGAGCGACCTGCTGCTCGACAAGCACAACATCTACATCCAGCCCATCAACTACCCCACCGTGCCCAAGGGGACGGAACGGCTGCGCATCACTCCGACGCCGCTCCACAGCGACGAGATGATCATCGCGCTGCGCCACGCACTGGTAAGCGTGTGGGCCGAGCTCGAGCTGCCGCGCGAACGCCCCGCCCGCAAGATCACCGCCGACAAGCTGACGAGCGGCGACCTGACGCTGCCCACCGTCGGCGGCTGACATGCGAGCGCGGCCGATGCAGGTGATCCTCATCGGCATCGTCCTCGTCATCGCCGGCATCGCGGCGGCGCAGATCTGGCGCGCCACCGGCTTCGCCCGCGAGATCGATGCCCTCAACGCGCGTATCGGCCAGGGCGACACCGCGCCAGGCGTCGACCTCGCCGCCCTGCCGCCGATCGTCCGCGCCTTCGCCGAGCGCAACGGCGGAACGGTGGGCGCCGCACCGGTGGTGGTCGCGACGCAACAGGCGGAGATGCGCCTCGCCCCGGACCAGCCGTTCTTTGCCCTCAGCGCCACGCAGCGGTCTGGCACGCGGCAGTCCGATTTCGTCTGGCACGCCAAGGGAACGATGATGGGTGTCGTGCCGGTCGAGGTCGTCGATGCCTATGTGGGTGGCGCGGGGTTGCTCGAAGCGCGCCTCGCGGGCGCCATCACCGTGGCCGAGGCGCGCGGCGCCGCGGCGGACCGTGGTGAAGCGATGCGCTTTCTCGCCGAGCTGCCCTTCAATCCCGATGCCATCCTCAATGCGCCGATGCTGGCCTGGCGGCAGCTCGATGCGACGCATGTCGCGGTCTCCGTGCCGGTCGGCGCGGGCGCCGCCAGCGTGGTCATGAGCTTCGACGCGGCGGGCGATGTCGATGGCATCGAGGCGGCAGCGCGTCCGCGCATGGTGGGCGACAGCGTGATCGAAACGCGCTGGTTCGGCCGTTACGCCGACTACGGGCCGGTCGGCGCCTATCGCCTGCCGCGGCGAGGCGAGGTCGCGTGGGATCTGCCCGAAGGCGAGTTCGTCTACTGGCGCGGCGGCATGACCAGCCTCGCGCCGCTCGCGGGGCCCTAAGCAGATAACTGGCACGTTCCGCTACAGGCCGCGTGCGCCCGGATCGTCGGCGGCGCGGTCGGCGGTCTTGATCATTGCCAGCTGATAGAGCGGCTGGCCCCAGGGGATATCGAGGCGATCGCGATAGATGGTGGTGAACGCATCGACAGCGAGCTTGGGCGTGCCCAGCGTCGAGTCGGCGGCGCGTCCGCCCTTGAGATAGTCGTCGCAGATGATGACGCCGCCGGGGCGCGTGGCGTGAAAGGCGAGCACCAGATCCTCGAGCACTTCGGCGGCACGATGGGAGCCGTCGACATAGACGAAGTCCACCCGCTTCCCGGCGGCGACGAAGCGGGTGAGGAACGGCAGCGAGGCGGACACCGCGACGCTGACCTTTTCGGCGTGCGGCGAACGCAGCACATTGGCCTCGAACCGCCGCCAGTAGCTATCCGCCTGATCCCGATCGTGGAATGTGTCCACGCAATGCAGCCGGCTCTGCGGATGCTGCAGCAGATTCTCGAGCATCCAGAGTGCCGATCGGCCCTCGTAAGACCCGATCTCGATGGCGGTGCGCGGCGTGTCCGGGTGCCAGCCCCGGCTCGCGAACAGCTCCTGCCAGTAGGCCGCGTAGCGACCGAACCAGTCATGGGTGAACTCTGCCATCGCCTGCTCCGAGGTCGACGACGCGCCAAAATCCGGCGGCCGGTCCGCCCCTGTTGTCGCCGCCGGCGGGCACGACTGTCAACTCAGCCGGAGCGGCCTCTGCCATCGCGGTGATAGGTCAGTGCCATGGCAATGCAGATGCGGAGCTGGTTTTCGGGAACGAGTCCCTCGGCAGGCACAAGCACCGCCCGCGTTCCCTCGTAGCTGAGCGAGGAGCCGAACAGGTCGCGGAAGGAGGGGACCAGCGTGGTGCGGCAGTTGAAAAAGAGCGCGCAGCTCGCAGGATTGGTGCGCGGCGCGCCGAGGCGGATCGTCGTGCCGCTGCCGCTGTGCTCGGTGAGATAGGCCGCCTCGCCCCATCTTAGCGTCTCGGTGAGCGGCCCCACGTCCGCCGTCGCGTCCGCCACCGCCAGGATCAGCCGCCGCAGTTCGGCGAGCCGCCGGCGAACCGGCGGGGCATAACGCGACAGCGCCGCGGCGACGGGAGGCGGGATGTCCGCGTGCATCAGGAGGCGCGCTCGATGGGCAGGAGAATGTCGGTCCGCAGTTCGCTCTGCGGGACCTCGCGTGGATCGTTGAGATAGGCCTCGAGGATCGGCGCCTCGGCAGGCTCGTAGCCGGAGGCCGGCAGCCAGGTTGCGAGCAGCCAGCGATAGGCGCCGCGCATGTCGGCATAGGGGCCGGTGTAGTTGAGCCGGGCATAGAGACCGCCGCGCAGCATCGTCTCGACCATGGGCGCCTCGATGGCCAGTTCGTCGTCGAGCGGCAGGCAGGCGCGCGAGCGCAGTTCTGTCTCGGGGACGTTGTCGGGATCGTCGAAATAGACGCCGGTCATGGCGGGCTGCGCCGGCAGGCGGCCGCGTGCGGCAAGCTCGGCGAACAGCCGACCCATGGCCTGGTCGATCTGCATATAGGAGCCGACATGGTCGATGCCGGCGCAGCGCTGTGGCGCCAGCGTGTCGATGCTCACCGGGAAGCCATGCGCGTTGGCGGCGGCACTGGCAGCCCGGAACACTGCGTGCGAGCCGGCCGCGCGATAGGCGGCCGGCGCCTGACCGAACATGTCGCGGAAGGCGCGGGCGAAGGTATCGGTGGAGCCGTAGCCGGCGCGCGTCGCGATCAGGGCGATATCGAGATCGCCATTCGCCAGCCGGTCGGCGGCGCGCTGCAGGCGAAGTCGCCGCACCGTCGCGGCAATCGTTTCGCCGCGCATCGCGGTGTAGATGCGGCTCCAGTGGTAGGATGAAAGGCAGGCAATCTCGGCCAGCCGGTCGAAGGACAGGTCGTCCTCGAGATGCTCGTAGAGAAAGTCGGTGACCCGTGCGAGTCGGTCCTGGTAGCTCGCCTGTGTCTGTAGCCTGGCCATTGCCGTCGTCCTCCCATGCTGTGATGGGTAGACTGGCATGGGCCCGGGCGGCAAATCCTGCGCAAGTTGCGTCGCGCTAGCTGGTCAGGACGATCCGCATGAGGTCGGCGGTGTTGCGGGCACCCAGCTTCTCCATGACGCGCGCCCGGTGCACCTCGATGGTGCGCGGCGAGATGCCGAGTTCGCGCCCGGCTTCCTTATTGGACTGGCCATTGGTGATGAGCTGCAGCACTTCGCGCTCGCGCGGCGTGAGTTGGGCGAAGCCGCGGACCTCCACCGCGCGGCGGCCCGATGCGGCGGCGCTGATGTGGATGTCCTGGCGAAGCGCGTCGCGAACGATGCGCACCAGGTTCTCGTTGTCGATCGGCTTGGTGATGACATCGGCGGCGCCGGACTTCATTGCCGCCACCGCGGCCTCCACCAGCGGCTGGTTCTCGATCATGAACACTGGTGTCCCCATGCGCAGTGTCTTGACCCTGCGCAACAGCAGCAGCCCGTCGTCGCCGCCGCCCAGATCGATATTGGCAACCACCACGTCGGGACGCCGCCGCTCGAGGCTGGCAAGGAACCCCGGCAGGTTGATCGAGAAGGCGGTCTGGAACCCCTCGAGGCGGAAGAGCACGCTCAGCGCTTCGCAGGTGGTGAGGTCGGGATCGACCACGTGGACGACCCGGTCGCGGTTCAGGAATGAGTGGTAGTAGATCTCTTCCGGCAATTGCGGCCTCGCTCCGGCAGTAGGAAGCCGCTGCGGCGAGGACCGGAACACTGTTCCGGGGGCGGACCTGTCCGTGCCAATTCACGAACCACGCTCGAGTCCACCCATGCCGCTCGGCTCAGGATGAAACACGTCCGGAGCATGCACTAGGCAGAGTTGCGCTCCGAGCGGACCGACGCGTACGGATAAGCACCGATCAATTAGGATTATCATCCTAATTATATACTTGACATAGCTGGGACTGGAACCTAGATTCAGAGCATCAACAGGACGAAGCGTCATGTCTCTGAACCTCACCGACCCGATCTTTCACGACGACAACGCGGCCCGCGAACACCTCGAAAGCATCCGCTGGGCCAATGGCGTCTACTGCCCGCATTGCGGCAACTCGGATCAGACCACGCTGCACAAGCTGGCTGGCAAGTCTCACCGCCCCGGTCTGTGGCAGTGCAACGCTTGCCGTGAGCATTTCACCGTGACGGTCGGCTCCGTGATGGAGCGTTCGAAAATCAGCCTCAGCAAGTGGGTGCTCGGCTTCCACCTCTATGCGTCCAGCAAGAAGGGCATGAGCGCCCACCAGCTGCACCGCATGCTTGGTGTAACCTACAAGACCGCTTGGTTCATGGCCCACCGCATCCGCGAAGCCATGAAAGAGGACGTTGCGTCATCCGGCCCGCTGGGCGGCGAAGGCAAGACTGTTGAGGCCGACGAGACTTACATCGGGCGCATGGATGATCCCAATGGGGTCCTTATCAGCCATGAACGTTTCGACTCGCATCATTTTTAAGTCGGCTCAGCAGTACCATGCCGCTTGTGAGACTTTGCGAAAAGCCCCCACTGTCAATCGGCGCGCAAACTTGACCCTGGATCGGCGCCCAATATTGACCCCCTCGTAGTGCACGACGGTGAGCGCCCGGCCGGGTGGAGTTGGTCGGGGTTGCGCAGCCCGGTCGGGCGCGTCGGTG